>ENA-OQCO01000106-OQCO01000106.1-human-gut-metagenome-genome-assembly--contig:-NODE-106-length-46906-cov-3.400415_pt1 | contig 46906 bp, 37 predicted proteins | sample MGYA00242500_ERZ504582 | MGnify/ENA primary metagenome ERZ504582 (study PRJEB26092, sample SAMD00036346) | human gut metagenome | host: Homo sapiens | study: EMG produced TPA metagenomics assembly of... | reverse complement strand
GCCATCACCGAAGGTGATTTACGCGAGCAACGAGTCAAAGTCCGTGCTTGCACGGAACCTTGAGGAGTGCCGCGATAACGATAAAAACTCGCAAAGCGTGTTTTTATCGTTTAAATGCATTTTTGCTCGTAACTGTGAAGGTACTGAATAGTTACGAAACGAATATAAAAAAGGAGCAGAAAACATGTTTGAAGAAATGACAGAACAGCAGGCGAGAGAACAGATTCTGGAGATGACAAAGGAATACTGCGAAAAATATCACAATCAGAAAAAACCGTATGAAAAAGGAGACCGGATCCCGTATGCATCTCGTGTGTACGATGCGGATGAGATGGTAAATCTGGTAGATAGTTCTCTGGAATTCTGGCTGACTTCCGGCCGGTTTACAAAAGAATTCGAATCGGAATTCGCAAAATATCTGGGGGTAAAATACTGTTCGCTGGTTAATTCCGGATCTTCTGCAAATCTGCTGGCATTTATGGCACTGACTTCTCCACTGTTAAAGGAGAGACAGATTCTTCCGGGAGATGAAGTGATCACGGTGGCAGCAGGATTTCCTACAACCGTAGCCCCGGTGATCCAGTATGGAGCAGTACCGGTGTTTGTGGATGTGGCAATCCCGCAGTATAATATTGATCCCAATCTTCTGGAACAGGCAGTTTCAGAAAAAACAAAAGCAGTGATGCTTGCACATACCCTGGGCAACCCTTTTGATCTGAAAGCGGTAAAAGATTTCTGTGACCGTCACAATCTGTGGCTGATCGAGGATAACTGCGATGCGCTGGGTTCCCGTTATACGATCGATGGAGAGAGCAGACTGACCGGAACCATCGGGGATATCGGAACCTCCAGTTTTTATCCGCCACATCATATGACAATGGGAGAGGGCGGAGCAGTCTATACAAAGAATCCGCTGCTTCATAAGATCGTGCGTTCTTTCCGTGACTGGGGAAGAGACTGCGTGTGCGCACCCGGACAGGATAATCTGTGTGGACATCGTTTTGACCGCCAGTACGGGGAACTGCCGTTGGGATATGATCATAAATATGTATATTCGCATTTCGGATATAACCTGAAAGCAACGGATATGCAGGCGGCTGTGGGATGTGCCCAACTGCGCAAGTTCCCGTCCTTTGTAGAACGCAGAATTCATAATTTCAATTATCTGAAAGAAGCATTGAAAGGAACTGAAGACAAACTGATCCTTCCGGAAGCATGTGAGAATTCCGAGCCGAGCTGGTTTGGATTCCTGATTACCTGCAGGGAAGGCGTGGACAGAAATCAACTGGTACAAAAGATCGAAGAAAAAGGTGTACAGACCCGTATGCTTTTTGCAGGAAATCTGATCAAGCATCCTTGCTTTGACCAGATGCGTGCGACAGGAAAAGGCTATCGTGTAGCAGGAAGTCTGGAAAATACAGACCGGATCATGACGGATACGTTCTGGATCGGTGTCTATCCGGGGATGACGGATGCGATGCTGGATGCAATGGCAGATGCGATCAAGGAAGCACTGGAATAATATTTGAAAACGTGTAGCTAAAGGCACAGGAATGAGCTCTGGAACAGGGGATAACCGCGAGTTGACATAATATGAAAAACTGGAAAGCTGCGGCGGATTACAGAAAGGAAGAAGTATGATACTGGACGAAAAACTGAGATGGTTTGGTTTCTGGCTGCTGGACAGTCTGAAAGGAAAACAGATAAGAACATATTATGATCAGATTCAGCGGGCGTGGAAAGAGGGAACATCGATTCGGGAGACCGAAGAGCGGATTCGGGCACTGATCGCCCATGCGGTGAAGACAACAGAATTCTATAAGGATTACCCGGAAGATATTGAACTGACAGATCTTCCGGTAGTCAACAAAGATACGTTTCGACAGAATTATGAGAAGTTCCTTTCGACAACCTATAAAGATGCACCGGATAACAGGGTGATGTGTACGAGTGGTTCTACCGGAACTCCCCTTCGCATGATCCAGAACCGGGACAAAATCCGTCACAACACGGCGGGTGGTATATTCCTGGGAGCAGCAGCCGGATATTATATCGGTATGAAAGAGGCTTTTATCCGTGTGTGGGTCAATAATGTAAAGAAAAGTAAGTTTCAGCTTTTTCAGGAAAATCTGATCATGATGGACAGTTCCCGGATGGATGAGCAGGCACTGGAAAAGATGTTCCGGGTGATCGAGAAGAAAAAAGTAAAATGTCTCGTCGGCTATTCGTCAGCACTTGGAGAACTGAGCAATTATATTCAGAAAACAGGAAAAGATTGTAGCCGCTGCAAGGTGAAAGCGATTATTCCGATTTCTGAGACGATGCCGGAACCGGTGCGCCGAACACTGGAAAAACAGTTTGACTGCCCGGTACGTGCCTGGTATTCCAATGAAGAAAACGGAATTATGGGATTGCAGAATGAAGATAATGAGGGGTACCGGATCGACACAGAAACGTATTATTATGAAATCCTGAAGATGGATTCCGATGAACCGGCAGAGTCGGGAGAACTTGGAAGAATCGTGATCACGGATCTGTTTAATTATGCGTTTCCGATTCTCCGCTACGATAACGGGGATACGGCGGTGGCAACCAGAAAAGAGAAAAACGGCAGATACAGGCTGTATCTGGATGAACTTTACGGACGTCGAAGCGATCTGATCTACGACTGTGAAGGAAAGGCGGTAACACCGTATATTATTACCAATAATCTGTGGGATATCGAAGGGGTAAAACAGTATCGTTTTATCCAGGAAGATGTGAAAGACTATACCATCTGGTTAAACGGAGATCCGCAGAAGATGAATCAGGAAGAAATTCTCGGACGGATCCGCCCGTATCTGGGTGAAGAAGCCAGAATCAGGGTGGAACTGGTGGATGAGATCCCGGTGCTTGCTTCCGGAAAGCGCAAATACATAGAAAACCGGTGCGAAAAGTATAAGAATCAGACCGGTTTCTGCGGATAATAGGGAGAAACAGGTGGAAAAGAAAGAACAGAAAAAACGGATCGCTGCAAACACCCTGTATACCATGGGCGGACTGATCTTTATGAACGGCGTTTTGCAGCTGATCATTACGCCGTTGCTCAACCGATATATGGGAGCAAAGCAGCTGGGAGAACTTTTGTATATTACAGGGTTGGTTGCGATTATCTGTCCGTCCGTCGGACAGGCGTTAAATACCAGCCGTCTGGTGGTGCGAAGATCACATGAGGTAACCAATGGAGACTACGACTGGATCCTGTTGCTGTTTGGCGTACTGGGAAGCGGTGTGGCACTTTTTATGTCAAGAGACAGTATCAGCGGAATCCCTGTGGGGATCGGGGTGTTTGCCCTGTTTCTGCTGACGGTTTTCCGGTACTACGGGGATGTGGAATATCGACTGAATCTGAATTATCAGAGGTATTTTATTTATTATCTGCTGATCGGTATCGGATATCTTGCGGGATTTGTGATTTACCGTATCACAGATCAGTGGTTGTGGATCTATCTGGTCGGTGAGGTGGCTGCTCTTTGTTATGTGGCAGTTACAGGATCTGTATTTCATAAGTTTTTTCGGCGGAGCGGACATTTTTTTGTGGCGCTGGAGAGGGGATTTTTCCTGACATTGTCGTACCTGATCACAAACACCACAATGAATATGGATCGTCTGGTGATAAAGCAGATTCTTGGCAATGAGCAGGTAACGATCTACTATGTGATTTCCCTGATCGGAAAGACCCTGGTGCTTCTGATCGCACCGATCAATACGATCGTGATTTCTTATCTGACAAAACGCAGAGAACTGTTAAACAGAAGTCAGTTTGGAAAGGCAGTGCTTGCGGGAGGCGGTGTGGCAGGTGTCTTTTTCCTTGGCTGCCAGGTGGGAACACCGCTCTTTGTCTGGCTGTTTTACCATGACCTGTTTCCGTCCATCAAAGGACTGGTCACGGTGGTCAATCTGGCACAGGTGCTGGGATTGTTTTCCGCATTTTTATTTATACTTGTTTTAACATTTACGGATGAAAAATGGCAGCTGTGGATACAGCTTGCACATTTCGTGATTCTGCTGACCGCATCGGTGCTGGCAGCAAAAAATTATGGGATGATCGGATTTGCCTGGGCATGCCTGGGAGCAAATACGCTTCGGGTTGTGGCAGTGATCGCACTGGGGATCTGGAAGGCAAAACCGGCGAAGAAAGAAGGAGAATGAAAAGATGCAGACAGGTGAAGTTCTTAGAAGAGTGGTGTTCAATCTTCTGGATGCTGCAAAAGGCGGTAGGCTGAAAAAATTAAAAGAAGTCAATAAAAGAGAGATCGTGGAAGGTGTGACGCCGGAATATATGGAGCGGAGGATCGATCTGTTTCTGGACTATGTAAAAAAACATTCTCCGTATTATAAAAAACATCCGGAATGGACAAAACTGGAAGATTTCCCGGTGATGACCAAGGGAGATTTTCTTGAGCATTATGAGGAAGTGCTGGTGGAGAACAGCAAAGAACAGGGAAACCTGTATCGACTGAGCACCAGCGGCTCCACCGGAACGCCGTTTACTGTCCTGTGTGACGGCGACAAGATGAACCGGGTCAATATGAACTTTATTTCCTGTATGGAACTGAACGGTTTCCGTCTGGGAATGAAGCGTGGGGAATTCCGCGCGTGGATAAAGGGGAAAAATACCATAAGTATGTGGAAATCTTTCAAAAATAATCTGGTCATGGTGGATATCTCCAACATGGGAGATGATTCTCTGGAAAAGATCTGTAAAGATATCGAGAAAAAGAAGATCCAGGTACTGGTGACCTATTCGAGTGCACTGACTGCATTGACCGGTTATATCCGACGGACGGGAAGAGATATCAGTAAGTGGAAGGTAGAGATGGTATTTTCCATGGGTGAGGCACTGCCGGATGCAACCTATGAACTGACAAAAGAAATATTCGGATATTCTCCGGTGCGTTCTTATGGAAATAATGAAAACGGTTTTATCGCAATTCAGCTGGGCGAGGATAGGGAATATACGATCGACCTGTATAACTTCTACCCGGAAGTGCTGAAGATGAACAGCGATGAGCCTGCAGAACCGGGAGAACTGGGACGGCTGGTCGTTACAGATTATTATAACAAAACCTTCCCGATGGTGCGTTACGACACCGGAGATACGGGAATTATGCGGATGTATCAGGATGAAAAAGGGCGGATGCATGGAAAATATGTGGAAATCTACGGCCGCCGCGGTTCTCTGATGTATAATTGTATGGGCGAGCCGCTGTCGATCCATGTATTTATGAACACGCTGTTAAAGTTTGAGGGTGTGGTCTATCAGGCAAAATGCATCCAGTGGGGACAGAAAGAGTATGAACTGCTGGTCAACGCAGACCGGAAAAAACTGGTGGAAGAGGATCTGATTGCCGCTTACCGGCATTATCTTGGAGAGGAAGCGAAGATCCGGATCACTTATGTGGACGAGATCCCGATTCAGGCTTCCGGAAAATTCATGGTCTGCGAGAATAAATGGGATGGAAGGAAGTAGAGGATATGAAGCAGAAAGTGTCTGATTATATTGCGGACCGTCTGGCACAGGAAGGGATCTGCCAGGTATTTACAGTGACGGGCGGCGGCGCGATGCATCTGAACGATTCGCTTGGACATCATCCGGGACTGTCCTGTCTCTATCATCATCATGAACAGGCAGCAGCGATGGCGGCAGAAGCCTATGCGAGAGTAGATAACCGGATGGCGGCGGTCTGCGTGACTTCCGGTCCGGGTGCGACGAATGCCATTACGGGGGCCTTGTGTGCGTGGATGGATTCCATCCCGATGATTGTCCTGTCCGGGCAGGTGCGATATGATACCACGGTGCGCCACAGCGGTTTAAAGATCCGCACGATGGGAGTGCAGGAATATGATATCACGCCGTCCGTGAAACCCATGACAAAATATGCCGTCATGGTGACGGATCCGCTTACGATCCGGTATCATCTGGAGCGGGCGATCTATCTGGCAAAAACGGGTCGTCCGGGACCGTGTTGGCTGGATCTTCCGCTGAATATACAGAGTGCCATCATAGAAACCGATGATCTGAGAGCGTACGATCCGAAAGAGGATGAGAAAGAACTTCCGGCTCCGGTGACAGAAGAGATGGTGAAGAAGATTCTGGAAAAACTGAAACAGGCAGTGCGTCCGGTGATCTTTGCGGGTCATGGGATTCGACTGGCAGGTGCATATGACAGCTTTCAAAGGCTGGTGGAGCTGCTTGGGATCCCGGTAGTGACCGGAATGAGCAGTATCGATCTGATGGAATCCGCACATCCGCTGTATGTGGGAAGAAACGGAGGAACGGGAAATCGTCCGGGAAACTTTGCAGTGCAGACCTGTGATGTATTATTTTCCATCGGAAGCAGACAGAGTTTTTTACAGACCGGATTTGCCTATGAAAAATGGGCGGCACATGCGTATACGATTCTCAATGATATCGACGGGGAGGAACTGAAAAAAGAGACACTTCACGTGGATCTTCCGGTGGTGGCAGATGCAAAAGAGCTGATCGAAAAGTGTATCCACATGCTCGAAGAAGCAGGGTGCAGCCGTGCACACCCCTGGTTTGCAGATAAGAAAGAATCCTCCTGGAGAGAGAAGTGCCGTCACTGGAGGGAAAAATATCCGGTAGTGACGGAAGAAAAATACAAAGAACCGGAACCGGGACGAACAAATATTTATGCATTTTATGACAGTTTGTCAAAAGTGCTTCCGGAAGGGGAACAGATCCTGGTCAGTGTGGGAACCTCACGTGTGGCGGGAAGTCAGGCAATCTATCTGAAAAAAGGTCAGAGATTTTACACTAATGCCGTGACTGCATCGATGGGTTACGGGCTCCCGGCGGCGATTGGTGTATGCGTTGGATCCGGGAAAAAAGAAGTAATTTGTGTGAACGGAGAAGGGTGTATGCAGATGAATCTGCAGGAGTTACAGACCATCCGGCACCATAACCTGCCGATCCGGATCTTTGTGATCAATAACGAAGGATACCATTCCATCCGTCAGACCCAGACGGCTTATTTTGGCGGTCATCTGGTAGGTGTGGGTGAGGAGAGCGGGGATCTCAGCTTCCCGGATCTTTCCCGACTGGCACCGGCGTATGGATTTGCTTATAAAGAATGCAGAAACAGTGCGACACTGGAAGAGGATCTGCGGGCGGTCATGGAAGTTCCGGCACCTGTGATCTGTCAGGTCTTTGTGTCGAAACTTCAGAAGACGGAGCCGAAACTGGCGTCCAGACAGCTTCCGGACGGAACCATGGTGTCGGCATCACTGGAAGATATGTATCCGTTTCTTTCGAGAGAAGAGATGGAGGAGGAAGGCGTATTATGGAAAGAGTGATCGTGACAGGAGCGACCAGTATGATCGGAGAAGCGCTTATTGAGGAATGCCTGAAACATGGAATCTCTGTATGTGCGGTGATCCGCAAGGATACGGCAAGAAAAGATCGTCTGCCGCAAGATCCTCATCTGGAACTGGTGGAATGCAGTCTGGAAGAACTGGCAGCACTGCCGGAAAAAGTGACGGGATCTTTTGATACGTTTTACCATATTGCCTGGGGGTATACCGGTGCGGCAAGAAATAAAAGTACCAGGCTACAGAGTAAGAACATTGATTATACCCTGGATGCGGTAGAGGCAGCTGCAAAGCTTGGCTGTAAACGATTCATCGGAGCGGGTTCCCAGGCGGAATATGGACCATTGGATCGGGAAATGATCGGCCCTGATGCGCCGGAACATCCGACAACTCCGTATGGGGTAAGCAAACTGGCAGCGGGAAAACTTTCGAAACTCCTGTGCAAAGAGCTTGGAATCGAATGGATCTGGCCGCGGATCTTCAGTGTATATGGAATCTATGATAAAGAAAGTACCATGGTAATGACAGCACTTCATCAGTTCCTTGCAGAAGAAGAAACAGCATTCACCCCGGGGGAACAGGAATGGGACTATCTGTACAGCAAAGATGCAGGACGGGCTTTTTATCTGATCGGGGAAAAAGGAAGAGACGGTTCGATCTACTGTGTGGGGAGTGGAAAGGCGAAACGGCTGTATGAATATATTTACCAGATCCGGGATGTGGCAAATCCAAAGGCTACTCCGGGGATCGGGAAAAAGTCCTATGGTGTACAGCCGGTGATGCACCTGTGCGCGGATATATCGAGTCTGAAAAATGATACCGGTTTTGAACCGGCGTATGAATTTTCCAGCGGAATCCGGGAGATGGTCCGCTGGATGAAGGAGAAAGACAAATGAAAAAGAAAATCTCTGTGGTGATACCCACATACAATGAAGAGGGGAATGTAAAACCGCTGGCAGAATCCATTGTCGCAGTGATGGAGACAGAACTTCCGGAATACCGGTATGAGATCCTGTTTATCGACAACCATTCCAAGGACAGAACGCGGATGTATCTGCGGGAACTGTGCGCAAAGAATAAGAACATAAAGGCAATCTTTAATGTCAGAAACTTCGGTCAGCTGCGCTCTCCGGTCTACGGACTGAAACAGGCAACCGGGGACTGTGTGATTCGGATGTGCGCGGACTTCCAGGATCCGGTAGATATGATCGTAAAGTTCGTAAGAGAGTGGGAGAAAGGATCCAAAATTGTCATTGGCATCAAAAAAGCGAGCAAAGAAAACCGGATGATGTACTGGATCCGTGGATGCTATTATAAACTGATCCGGAAAATAACAGATATTGATCATATCGAACAATTTACCGGCTTTGGACTATATGATAAAGCATTTGTGGATGTGGTGAGAGATCTTCATGATCCGATGCCATATCTGAGAGGAATCATTGCGGAACTGGGATTTGATTATACGGCGATTCCTTATGAACAGCAGAAGAGAAAAGCGGGAAAGAGCAAAAATAATTTTTACAGTCTGTACGATTATGCGATGATCGGGATTACTTCGTATTCGAAAGTGGTTCTCCGGATGGCGACGTTTCTTGGATTTTTTGTGGGAGGTGTCAGTGTGGTGGCAGGGATTATTTATTTTATCCTGAAAATGCTGTACTGGGATCGATTTACCGCAGGCATGGCACCGTTACTCATCGGAATGTTCTTTCTGGGAGCAACGCAGCTGTTTTTCATCGGTCTGCTGGGAGAATATGTGCTGAGTATTAATACTCGTGTGCTGGATCGTCCGCTGGTAGTAGAGGAAGAAAGACTGAATTTTGAAGAGAAAGAGGACAGTGAAAATGAAAGCAAAACTGGCAAAGCGTAAAACAGGGTTCTGTATGCGGATGAAAGAAAGCTGGAAGGAAATGAAATTGTGGGATGCAGAAGAACTCAATAAGCTGGACTGGGTGATCTCAGCACTGATCCTGATTTTTCTGTTTTTTACCTGTGCCTATGGAGATCTGATGCTGACGGGAAACAGGTCATTTTTGATGTATGAACACTTTACAGATTTTTATAAGGCAAGCTATGAGCAATCCCATGGATATTATGCCAATTATCTGCCGAGTACTTTTCTGGCATATGCGATCTGGAATTTGCCGTTGTATCTGACCGGTCATGCGCCACAGGCGATGCTGACAAACAGTTTTATCAATAATATGTGGTATAAACTGCTTCCGGTGCTTCTGTATTATGCGACTTCCCATCTGATCTACCAGATCGGTGTGGAAGCAGGGTTCGGAGAAAAGAAAGCAAAGCTTTGTAAGTTTGCATTTCTGGTATTCCCGATCGGGGTGTTCAGCCAGTTTATTTTCAGCCAGTATGATATCTTTACCGTATTTTTCATGGTACTGAGCCTGTATTTTTATGTGAGAGGCGGCTTATGGAAGTTCGCACTGTCTTTCGGTGTTGCGGCAACGTTCAAATATCACGCACTGCTGTTCTTCCTGGTACTGCTGGTTTTACGGGAGAAAAAGATCCGCAACCTGATCAAATATGCAGTGGTTATGGCTGTTCCATTGATGATCGAAGTGCTGCCGAATATCGGAAATATTTATTTCAAGCGCAATGTTCTGGGATTTGGCGTTTTGAAATTTGTGCAGAAACCATTCACCATTGGCTTCTTTGACGGAATCAATCTTGTGGCGGTAACAGCAGCTTTCATGCTGGTGTGGGCGTATCAGAAAAAGACAAAAGACAACCGGGAAATGTTTTCCTGGGGCATTTTCTTCTGTGTGGGAATGAGTTTTGCAATCTTCGGATTCTCTTCCTGGAACCCGCAGTGGCTGCTGATGCTGGTGCCGTTTCTGGTGTTAAATATTTTCATGAATGAAAACGGCAATCTGCTGGTGATGGTGACAAATGTGCTGATCGTTGCACTGTATATTTTCTGCAGCCAGAACCTGGTAGATGAGCAGATAATGAATTACGGAATCCTGAAATACATCCTTCCGGGACAGCAGTTTGCGGTGAGAATGTGGGATCTGTATATGTTCCATGATGAAAAAATGCTCTGCTCTGCGATGTGGGTGGTGCTTCTGGTCTATGTGGTCTTCGGGCATCCGAAATACCATATCCGGAAAGGAACCGAGATCGCAAAAGGGCTGGTATGGCAGATCCGTGCGGCATTTCTGGTCAGTGTGTTTGCATTTGTGATCCCGGCATCGATCTGTGCGCTTGGCATGTTCCAGGGGAAAATTGTTCTGCTGGATAACAGCCGTCAGGATCTGGAACCGGACAATATCATTCAGGTGGATGAAAGCTCTTCGGTGAGCCAGGATCTGACGATGGAGGGAAGTGTACTGTCGAATCTGAAGATCCGTGTCTATACCGGAGAAAAGAGCATTTCTGATACACTTACAGTGGAACTGATTGACAAAGAAACCGGGGATGTGGTATATCAGGGAGAAAAAGAGACGGACGGTTTTACGACCAATTCGGCACTGTATTCTTTCATCGGCGAGAAAGTTTCAGTGGAAAAAGGAAAAATGTATGAGCTGCGGATCAGCAGCGAGGCGGAAGAAGGATCCGGTATCGGTCTGTACTGTGTGACAGCAGACAGTGAAACACAGCTTCTGGCAGAGACAGAGGCCAGAGATGAACTTCCGGCAAGCCGGCTGCAGATGCGTGTGACAGGGGAACAGTAAAAGCGGCCTGCAACAAAATAACAGAAACAGGAAAATTCAAGAGTATAAAAAGGGGAGAAGAGGATGAAGCAGACAGAAAGTCCGGCAATCCGGGCGATACAGGAGATTAAAAAAGCGGTCATCGGAAAGGATGACTGTATCATAAAAGTGATGACTGCGATTCTTGCAGGAGGACATATTCTGATCGAGGATGTGCCGGGAGTGGGAAAGACCACGCTGGCACTGGCTTTTTCCAAAGCGCTGCATCTCGAGCAGAACCGTATTCAGTTCACGCCGGATGTACTGCCGGGAGATGTGACCGGATTTTCATTATATCAGAAAGCGACCGGTACCTTTGAATATCAGCCGGGGGCTGTTATGTGTAACCTGCTTCTGGCGGATGAGATCAACCGTACCTCACCGAAGACGCAGGCGGCACTTCTGGAAGTCATGGAGGAAGGAAAAGTGACGGTAGATCAGATTACCCATGAGCTGCCAAAACCGTTTGTGGTTATTGCAACCCAGAACCCGGTGGGAAGTGCGGGAACATCCATGCTTCCCCAGTCACAGCTGGATCGTTTTATGATCTGTATGCACATCGGATATCCGGATATGAAATATGAACTGGAGATCGTGAAAGGCAAGATTACGACAGATCCGCTGGATCTGGTAGAACCGGTGATGAATGGAGCACAACTTCTGCGCCTTCAGGATGAGATCCATAAAATTTATATTCATGATGCGGTCTATCAGTATATCGGGAAGCTGGTCAATGCAACAAGAAAACATTCCCTGATCGAGCTTGGAATCAGCCCAAGAGGAACGATTGCACTGGCAAGGATGGTACAGGCACTGGCATATCTGCGGGGGAGAAATTATGTACTTCCGGTGGATGTGGAGGATGTTTTTATCGATGTGGAAGCACACCGTATCCAGCTGAATGGAAAAGCACGTGTAAACAGAGTAACCGCTGAACAGATACTGAAAGATATTCTGGAGGGAACGACAAAACCTTCCGTGGTGAGAAAATGAAGAACAAATTACTATATTTCGGACTGTTGGTGGTCACACTGTATCTGGCCATCCTCTATGACAGTCCCATGCTTCTGGGTTTTGGCCTGATGGAAATGGTACTGCCGGTTATATCCGGCATTCTGATGTTATGGACAGCGGCACATATGAAGGCACAAATTTATCTCCCTATCGGAGTTGCCGAAAAAGAGCAGCCGGTTAATGTGGGGGTGCGGATCGAAAATAAGAGCCGGATCCCGGTATCCAGGCTGGAAGCAAAAATAAAGATACAGAACAGATTTTATCAGCCGGAAAAAGAAGTGATTTTTCAGGGAATGGCTGATGGGAGAGGAACGACCCGCCTGACAACAGCCATTACCAGCAGTCAGTGCGGGTTGGTTGCGTTATGGGTGGAACAGGTAAAAATATGGGATCTGTTTCATCTGTTCGGAAAAAGGATCGAGACAGATGGAAAAGAGGAGATTTCAGTACTTCCGGAGTATTATGAGGCCTTGCTAGAAATCACACCGCAGATTCGGGAACAGTTGATTGAAAGTGAAGAATACGATGAGAAACGGCCAGGAGATGATCCCTCTCAGATTTTCCAGATCCGGGAGTACCGGGAAGGTGACAGGATGCAGAGGATCCACTGGAAAGCCAGTGCGCGTACCAGTCAGCTGATGGTAAAAGATTACAGCATGCCGATCGGACTGGGAGCACTGTTGCTTTTTGATCTTCAGGTTCCGGAAGAATCGGGAGCAGTTTTTCTGGATCAGGCAATAGAGTATGGACTTGCTATTCTGCAGGGATTTTTGAATCAGGAATATCCGCCGCGGGCGGCGTGGTATAACTGTCGGACACAGAATATGGAACAGATAGAGATCAGGGAAACAGAAGATCTGTATCTGCTGACTTCGCGGCTGTTTCAGGCAGGATCTTACCGGGAAGAGATTCTTCTGGAAGAAGCCTATAAACATTCTTATCCGCAGGACGGATACAGTATCTGTCTGCGGATTACTACAGATGGTCAGTGGTGGGAGGATGGGATCCTGAAAGGTGAGCTGACACGTACCGGACTTGAGACAGAGGGGATCAGCGTATGAGACGACAGATAGAAGAGTGGCATCCGACGGGAATCCAGGTGGCAGGAGAGAAAAAAATAAAGATTGAATCCAGGAGACGACAACAAAAGCATGGTGTGCTGCTGCGTTGTGTATATCTGTATCTGTGCATGGTGGGAACAATTCTCACATTCAGACTGGATCTTGGAATGAAGTTCCGGGTACTTCCGGTAGCAGGAGTGTTGTTACTGTTTGTGTTACTTGCAATATTAAAAAGTATCTGGCGGCCATGGGGAAGATGGGGATACCGGGGAGCATATCTGTTAATCTTTCTGACGGGCGGTCTGGGATGGAAACATCTGGCCGCAGGATGGCAGGCAGCGGAAAACAGTATCCGGCATCAGTTGTCGGTATATTATGGGGTGACACTGGCAGAAAAAGCACCGTTGCTTTCCGGGGAACGGGGAGAACTGTTGCTGATCGTTATTTTTGCACTGTTTTTCTGGAGTATGGAAACAGCGGTGGTACGAAAAGGGCGGGCAGGGCTTTTGGTAGCTTCGGAGATTCTGATCGTGCTTTTGGAACTGATGTGTGGCTGCCGTTTCCTGCAGCCGGGAATCTTTCTGATCGGAGGATCTCTGCTGGCATTGCTCGCGATGGGACAAAACCATGGAGTAAGCAATCAGCGGATCCTCTATCGTTCCGGGCTGTGGGCAGGAGGGCTGGTTCTTTGCCTGTCACTTCTGGCAGGACCAGCCGGTTCGATGCTGGCAGAACAGACAAACGGCTGGAATGAATGGCTGTATCAGAAGGTACAGAAAAAAACCAGTGAGATTTCCCGGGCAATGGAAAGCCAGAACGGGTTATTTGGCAATCATAATCCGACGGCGGATGGCAGTCTGAATAACTATCCGGTAGAACAGAAGGATGAGATTGATCTTACAGTACATACCTCCGGGAAACCGGTACATAATATGTATCTGCGGGGATTTACCGGCGGAACATATCAGGGGAATTACTGGAGCGGCGTGGATCAGAAAGATTTTGCGGATGCGTTTTCAGAAGCGGACAGCGGCTGGCAGATACAGAATATTCTCTACCGTTACATCGGGTCCCGCTCTTCGGAAGGGGAAGGAACTGTGACGGTTACCAGAGAAAATCCGGGCGGTGATTATGGATATATTCCTTACGGCTGTGCGGTGCCGGATGATGAAAATGTGCAGGCGGACGGCTGTTATGCCAGTGCCGGAAAAGAGATCTCGTACCAGGGTTATGTAAACTGGACAGAATGGATGGATCCACAGCCTTCGAAAGATGCGGAGTCAGAGATCGAGAGCGCTTACCGGGAATATGTGGCGAAAGAATATCTGAAAGTTCCTGTGGAAGGACTGGATCGTCTGCGTTCGTACTGTGAACAGCAGAATCTGCAGTCGGTACAGGAGGTTATCGATTTTGTGGTACGGGATGTGCAGGAAGGACGTACGTACAGCATGGATCTGGAACCGGTTCCGGCGGATCAGGATTTTGCAGAGTATTTTTTCTTTGACCAGAAAAAAGGATACTGTATTCATTATGCGACAACAGCAACGCTGATGTTCCGTCTGCTTGGTGTGCCGGCGAGATATGTTACCGGATATGTGGTGACACCGGAGGAGTTTACGGAAGATGGAGATGGCTATACGGCACAGGTACCGGATACACAGGCACATGCGTGGGTGGAAGTTTACCGTTCCGGAAAAGGCTGGATCCCGGTAGAAGTGACACCGGGTTATCAGGAGAACACCGGTGGAAATGAAAATCAGGAAGTGACCGGAGAGGAAAGCACACTGACACCGGAACCGACCGCGGAGCAGTCCCAGGAGGCAACACCGGAGCTTACCGAAACTCCACAGCCGGAGCAGGAAGAGGCATCGTTGACACCGGAGAGTGAAAATGATCAGGGAACAGAAGAACAGGAGACAAATACGGAAAATGGATCCGGAGAACAGAGACCGGAGGGAATCGGACATGCATTCCTGAAACTTTTCGTGATACTGTTGATTCTTGTCGGGCTGGCCGGTGGCAGTGTGGGTATAGTTGCTCTTCGCAGAAAACAGATATTGCAGGAGCGAAACAGTTGCTTTTTCCAGAAGATATCAACAGGGGAATCTGTGAGATTTCCTACGCGATTTATGGGATTTTCCGGGATGCAAAGGAAGCCGGAGTGCTGCAGGAAGTCCCGGAACAGAACGATGACCGGGAATTTGCCCGCCAGACAGAAAAAATTCTCCCGTGGATGGAAGAGGGGACATATACAGCAATTGTGGAACTGGTAGAGCGGGCATCGTTCGGACCGGATCCGCTGACAAAGAATGATCGGACCCGGTGTTATCAGTTTTATGAGAGTCTGGAGCAGCAGTTCTGGACACAGATGCCGAAACAGAAAAGATTCTGGTGGAAATACATGAAAGCGTATAAAACTTCATAAACTAGGAAAAAGGCATCGGGCAGTCTGTGAAAATATGAAAGAAAAACTTCGTATGATCCTGGCAGTGACAGGGATCTTTCTGTTGCTTCCTCTGCTTCTGACGGTTTTTCTGTCGGGCAGAGAAGTGTTGCGCATAAAAAAACAATGGAATATGGAATCGATTCTTCCCATGATGATGTGCAGGGAAATCCCCTGGGAGTATGAGGAGGAGATGAAAAAAGTACAGGCTGTTCTTACAAGGAGCAGCCTGTACTTGCGTATAGAAGAGACTGGGATGGATGGGGAAGACTGGGAAAAACTGTGGAGGGAAGTGAAAGCAGCGCAGCATCAGAAAGGGTATCAGCAGGCATACCGGAGCATGGAGGCAGCAGCCAAAGATACTGAGGGGGAGATGCTTTTTTACCGGTCGAGGTCTGTGAGGGTGTATTTCACCGGATCAGCAGCGGTGCGACCCGTGACGGGCTGGAAGTGTTTGGAAAGATGGAGAAAGGCTATCTTCTCAGTGTGGACAGCAACTGGGATATGTATGGGGGAGGGCTATCTGAGCGGTCATTATTTTTCGGAGGAAGCACTGCGAAAACAGCTGGAAAAGGCATATCCCGGGCTGGTATTTACGGAAGAATCACCGGAAAAACAGATAAATATGTATAAACGGGACAAAGTGGGACACATTTTATCCTTGACAGTCGGGAATAAGACAATCTCAGGGGAAGAATTTCGCAAGCTTCTGGAACTGCCGTCGAGTAATTTTACGATGCAGGCGGCAGACGGGAAAATTCGCTTTTTATGCAAAGGACAGGGGCACGGGCTGGGACTTTCGCAGTATGGAGGAAATGTGCTGGCGAAAGAAGGAAAATCGTATCGGGAGATTCTGCGGTATTATTTTCCGGAGTGTGAAGTGAAAAAAGAAGATTCCTGACCGGATAGAAAAACGGTGTATACTTCTGAAAAATCAGGGAATTCTATAGATAAAGAATCTGGATGAGTAACTGGGACTGACGGGGACAGTTACTGGTTTTGTTCTTTAGTATAGAATAGCAGAGGTGAAGATGATGAAAAAAGAAAAGACATTGCGTATGGCAGTTACCGGTGCGCTGCTTCTGACCGTGGTTGCGGCGGGAATCTCCATGTACCGGACGGATACGACACCGAAAAAGGAAGGTAAAGCACAGCAGGAACAGGCGATGCAGGAGGAAGACAGCAAAGATGTGACGAGTAAAGACGCCGAGGCGCAGGATACCGGAGAACTGGCAAAGAATACCACAGAAAATCAGGAAGCGACTCCGTTGCCAACCCTGAATCAGGATAACCCGGACAATGCAATCCCTCCGGCACAGGAAGACGAAAATGGACAGGAAACCGCAGATGCCCGGGAATCTGCCGATACATCCGCAGCTGTGCAGCCGGAACTGAACTTTACCGAGGACAGCCAGATGCTCTGGCCGGTCAACGGTCAGGTAGTGATCGATTACAGCATGGATGCCACCACATATTTTCCGACACTGGATCAGTACAAATATAACGATGCCCTGATGCTTGGCTGCGAAAGCGGCGAGCCGGTACAGGCAGCAGCCAATGGCCAGGTGGTCTCCATCAGCGAAGATGTTGAGACAGGAACCACCATGGTCATGGATCTCGGAAACGGCTATCAGGCAACCTATGGACAGCTCAAAGACATCACCGTAGAACCGGGACAGACCGTGGAGAGCGGAACCATCCTTGGCTATGTCAATGACCCGACAAAATATTATGTCAAAGAGGGCGCAAACCTGTACTTTGCCATGACCAAAGACGGCAACCCCATCGACCCGATGATCTATATCGAGACGGTGACAGAATAGAATCATCCGTCTGTCTGAAGCTTCCTTCAGGCAGGCGGATTTTGCTGTATTGCATATCAATAATTGATCCGGCGGACCAATTTTGATTGTTGTATTTCCTGTATGGACAGGTGGATGGGGATGTGCTATTATAGAGCAAAGCATTATTATTTCTATCATCTAGGAGATCTAAATAGCATATCTTTTTCAATTCCAGATTCCACATCCAGAAATCTCAATGCTTCAGATTCAGAGAACAGCAGAGAGGTTTTATGGAAAGCAGAAACGGACAGATCAGAAAACCTCCTGCACAGTAAGTATAAGGAGGGTCAATGGGAAAAACAGACATTGTAACAAAAAACTATATGCGTGGGAGTGATATATTTGCGGATGCATTTAATTTCCTGATTTATAACGGGGAAGCACGGATTCAGTCACAATCGCTGCAGGAGAGAGATGCAACGGAGCTTGCCGTGTTGTTTTCGAATGACAGTGTGAAAAATGAAACAGAAGTACAACAGAAATATCGCGATGTACTGAAACGTGCGGTTATCATGCAAAATAAGGAAGCTACTTATTTATTGCTTGGAATCGAAAATCAAACAGATATCCATTATGCGATGCCGGTAAGGAATATGATTTATGACAGTTTGCAGTATGGAAAACAGGTAATGGAAATCGCAGCAGAGCACAGGAAAAAGAAAGACAGGAATGGGACACAGGCAGAATATCTGTCGGGATTTTACAGGGATGACCGCCTGGTTTCGGTAATAACGCTGGTGATTCATTTTGGTGCAGAAGAATGGGATGGCCCAATGTGTCTGAAAGATATGATAACGGTTCATGATAAAAAGCTGCTGGAATATATTCAGGACTATAAAATATATCTGATCGATCCGGCAAAGTTGACGGAGGAAGATCTGAGGAAATTTGCCACCAGTCTTCGGGAAGTGTTAGGTTACATAAAATATTCCAGAGATAAAACAAAGTTAAGAAACTATATTGTACATAATCCGCGCATGAAATTAGAGAAAGAGGCGGCGCAGGTAATCAAAATAATTACAAAAACACCAATAAAAATCAAAACGGGAGGAGAAAAAACAGATATGTGTCAGGCAGTGGATGAAATGATAGAGGATGGAAGAAGAGAAGCAACGGTGAGGATTTTGTCTGGTTTGATAAAAGATGGAATCTTATCTATGGAGGAAGCAGCTAGCAGAGCGGGGATGTCAGTGGAAGAATTAAAAATAGATATTGAAAATACAGCAGAAAAATAGTAGGGTAGAAAAAGAACAAAAGAAAGAACAACCGGAATCTGTTTTGGAAAAACGATTTCGGTTGTTTTTTTGATTCCCTTTTCGAAAAGGTATGTGTATAATGAAAAACGGGAAGTGAACGAAATGAATTATACATATATATTGCAATGCAGTGACGGAACTTACTATACCGGCTGGACGAATGATATAGCAAAACGACTGAAAACGCACAATGAAGGAAAGGGTGCAAAATACACCCGAGCCCGTCTGCCGGTAACACTGGCATATTACGAAGCGTTTGAGACGAAAGAAGAAGCCATGCGCCGGGAGTGGGAGATCAAACAGCTGACCAGAAAGCAAAAGGAGAAACTGGTTCTGTGATTGCAGAAAAACTGGAATAAGAGGAAATGAAAGGAAGGAACAAATGAAGAAAAGAGGAAAATGGTTGACTGCCATGGGACTTGCGATGCTGCTTACACTTCAGACACCTGTAGCGGCTGTAGTTGAAGCAAGTACAGATGGTGGAATACAACAGGAAATGACTGTGGAAAACCAGAAGGGGACAAAAGAGGATCGAGATGAGTCTGAAGTACAGAGCGAAGAAGAACAGAGTGAAAAACAATCTGATCTGGAAATACAAAAGAATGATATAACTGACGAAGAAAGAACAGAAGTTATACCGCAGGAAGCTTCACAGATGTCGGAATCTGTAAAGAAAGAGCAGATAATCTATACCTGGAAATACGATGCAGAAATCGGCTGGCAGCTATGGAAAAGTGAGGGGGAAGAGGAAGAAAAAATCTGTGCACCGGGAGTTTATATTTTAAAAGATGGTATTTACTATCTGGGTGTGTATGAAACAGAAGATAAAGAAGTAAGCAGAATCAAAGAGGAAGAGCCAGAGCAAGGTGTGTTGAAAGAAGGAATGGTTTCTGTCACAGATATTACACCAGTGATAACGGACGAGGAAAAAGAAATTATTTTGCAGGAAGGTACATATTACTTTTCTTATGAGACCGGGGGAGAAGAGGAGAGTCAACAACCGAGAGATGGAAAATATCTTACCAATACATGGGTGCATCCGGGAGAAGATGTGTCTGTCTGGTATTATGTAAACAAAGAGGGCGTGCAGGAAGATCCTGCATTGCACGAAGGACCTATGCAGAATGAAACGGGTTATTTTTATCTGGATAAACAGGGGAAAAGTCAGTCGGGTAAGTTTAAAATTAATGGCGTTATTTATAACTATGACGGAAAAGGAAACAGAAGTCAGATTCGTGATGGATGGCAGCAGGATGGAAACAACTGGTATTATATAGAAAATGGTCAGCAGGCAACGGGATGGAAAAATCTTCAGAGCAACTGGTATTATTTGAATCCGCAAAATGGAATATTACAAAAAGGAGTTTTCAGAGATTATACAGGAACATTATATTATGCGGACAGTAACGGAAGAATGATTTCCGGAAATGGGTGGAAGCAGATAGGAACGGCCTGGTATTGGCTGCAAGCTGGCGGAGCATTGACAACCGGATGGATCAATACCGGAGGTAACTGGTATTATCTGGATCCCAATACCGGAGCAATGCATACCGGATGGTATCAGGTAAACGGAAGCTGGTATTATTCTGATGGAAGCGGGATGATGCAGTCCGGAGGCTGGATAAACCTTGGAGGAACATGGTACTATCTGGGTGGAAGCGGAGCAATGTATACAGGCTGGTTGAACCTTGGAGGGAAGTGGTATTATCTGGATCCTGGAAGCGGAGCATGAGAACCGGTTGGTACCGGGATGGGCAACCTGGTATTATTCTGACGGAAGCGGAGCGATGGTATCCGGAGGCTGGTTGAATCAGGGAGGAACGTGGTACTATCTGAGCGGAAGCGGAGCAATGTACACAGGCTGGTTGAATCTTGGAGGGAAGTGGTATTATCTGGATCCCGGAAGTGGAGCAATGAGAACCGGCTGGTATCGAGATGGAGCAACCTGGTATTATTCTAACGGAAGCGGAGCGATGCAGTCCGGAGGCTGGATAAACCTTGGAGGAACGTGGTACTATCTGAGTGGAAGCGGAGCAATGTATACAGGCTGGTTAAATCAGGGAGGAAGCTGGTATTATCTGGATGGAAACAGTGGAGCAATGCATACCGGGTGGTATCAGGTAAATGGAAGCTGGTATTATTCTGACGGAAGCGGAAAGGTGGAAGCTGGACGTTGGATGAATCAGGGAGAAACCTGGTATTACCTTAGTGGAAGCGGTGCCGCTTTCACAGGATGGCAAAAGATTGGAAATACCTGGTATTATTTCTATGATGATTGCCGTATGGCAGCGAATACCTGGATCAATAATTACTATGTCAATAGCGACGGTGCCTGGAGTGATACGGCTACAGTAATGCCGGGTGCAACATATAATTACGCATTCCCAACAGCACAGACCAAAAAAGGATTACAGGTAAAAGATGGCATGGAAGATGATGCCAGCAATCTTGGGGTGAAACATGCAGTTGTCAATATTGCTTTAAACCATGTGGCATCTGGAAGTGGTATTGAATATCAATATCAGGGGAAAACATATTATATGAATACCGGGTATATCCATGAACTGGATCGTCAGATTAAAGAGCTTCATAACAGAGGCATGGTTCTTACTGCTGTTATCGTTCTTCAATGGAATTACCAGCAACAGGATCTGATTCTTCCTGGAGCACGTAGTTATGGATATAATCTTTATGGATGGAATACGCAGGAGGCAACAGGGAAGCAGCATCTGGAAGCAATTTGCTCTTTCTTGGCAAATCGATATGCGGCACCGGATATGGGCGTGGTAAACTGGATTTGTGGTAATGAAGTTAATGCCTGGAAAGATTATCATTACAGCGGTAGTGTGGGATTTGATCAGTATATGGAATACTATGCGCAGGCATACCAGCTGTTATACAATTGTGTGAAACATGCATACAGTAACGGACGTATCTATATGTCAATTGACCATACATGGACGTATAACCGCAGAGCTAATTGTTATACCAGTAAGAGTGTGTTGGATCGTTTTGCGCAGCTGATGAATCAGAAAGGTATTTCAGACTGGATGATCGCATTTCATCCATATCCGGCACCGGAATTACAGTCAGATTTCTGGAATCGGACACTGGATGTAATTGACAGTGAAAATTCGCCGATTATTACCATGGCCAATCTTTCATATTTTACGGAATATGTAAAGAAAAATTATGGTGCAGGTAAAAGGATTATTCTGTCAGAATGTGGATTTACATCTGTTACAAACGGGAATGACAGACAGGATATTCAGGCTGCAGCGATTGCGTACGGTTATTATCTTACAGAGGCAAATGACATGGTGGATTCTTTTGTTGTACATCGACAGGTAGATCACAGTGCAGAAACACAGCAGGGATTTCATCTTGGATTATGGACATGTAAGCCCGGATCGACAGAAACTGCAGACAGTAAAAAACAGGCATATGATGTGTTCAAATACATGGACACAAAACAGTATATGACATATACAAAATTTGCCCTTCCACTGATTAAAAAAAACAGCTGGGAACAGGCAGTTTCAGGATTTAACCCGGCGAAATTCACCTAAGATCAGACAATAAAAATACAACAAAAAACAATTTTCATATCAAAAAGACAAGTAGTATAATAGGACTGTACCTGAGAACTAAAATTCGGGTACAGTCTTTCTTTATGTATATAACGAGTGAAAGCCTGTGTCTGCAAAAGACATGGACTTGTTTTATAAAAATGTATGGGGAAAAGGAGAAGTAAAACTATGGCAAAAGAAATTCGTATCGAAGAGGGAAAATTAAAAATAATTTTTGAGATCCGGGATAACGGAGTGGTGGAACTGAAACAGTTTGATCCGGCAGGACGGGCGGATGTCCGGGAGAGAAAACGGGAAGCGGAGGATTTTTATCCGATCACCGAAGTGCAGATGACCGGACGGGGCAGCCGCGGGATGCATGCGTATAAGCACAATGTCAGCGGTGGAGCCACAGATTTTACCTATCAGAGCCATGAGATCGTGGAAAATGAAAAAGGAAAAGAACTGGTGATTCACACTGCGACGGGATATGGCGTAAAAGCAGAGTACCATATGCAATTTTTCAACGGTGTTGCAGCAGTGCAGGTATGGACGGTTCTGAAAAATGAGGGAACCGAAGCCATCGGTCTGGAATATGTCTCTTCCTTTATCTATCAGGGACTCTGCCAGAGCGGGGAAAAACCGTATTTTGAAAAGACGAGTGTGTATACTCCGCACAATAGCTGGGACTGTGAGAGTCAGTGGAGAAAAAATGACTGCCGGGAGATCAATCTGAGCGGCATGGCGATCAACGGGTTCAACACACCGGGATTTGGCATGAACCGGTATTGCTACGGAGGACACAGCTCCTGGTCAACCTGTGAGTATCTGCCGATGGGCATCTGTGAGGATACCGAGTGCAAAGAGACATATTTCTTCCAGATAGAACATTCCGGTCAGTGGCTGATCGAATACGGTCCGAGTAGTGGTGAACGGCTGTATGTGGCACTTTCCGGTGCGACAGAAGCAGAACACGGCTGGTGGAAAAATCTGAAACCGGGCGATACCTTTACTACAGTACCGGCAGGTTTCGGTGTGGCAGACGGTGGAGTCAACGAGGCGATGGCTGAACTGACCGGATACCGGAGAAAGATCCGCCGACAGAACGAGGATGATGAAAAATTAAATGTTGTATTTAACGACTACATGAACTGTCTGATGGGAGATCCTACAGAAGAGAAAGAGAAGGCGATTATTGATAAAGCGGCAGAAATGGGCTGTGAATACTACTGTCTGGACTGCGGCTGGTATGACAAAGGGTTCTGGTGGGACCGCGTCGGTGAGTGGAAAGAATCCCCGGAACGTTTCCCGAACACGCTGAAAGCAGTGTGCGATTACGCGAAAGAAAAAGGCATGGTAATGGGACTGTGGCTGGAGATCGAGGTCATGGGTGTGGCGTGTGAACTGGCAAACAAACTGCCGGATGACTGGTTTATCTGCCGCCACGGAAAACGCCACATCGATAACAAACGATACCTTCTGGACTTCAGAAATTCGGAAGTACGCAAATACTGCATGGATGTGGTAGATCGTCTGATCGAAGATTACGGTGTTGGATATTTCAAGGTGGATTATAACGTGACGATGGGATACGGAAGTGATCTGTATGCAGACAGCTGTGCCGATGCAATTCGTGATCATTATCTGTATCTGTATGAATGGTATAAGGAAATCTTCTGTAAACATCCGGATCTGGTGATCGAAAACTGTGGTTCCGGTGGACAGCGTATGGATTATGGCATGTTGAAACTGTTAAGCCTTCAGTCCACCAGTGACCAGACGGATTATGTTTACAACTCCTATATTGCATCCAATGTGGCAAGCGCCGTGACACCGGAGCAGGCAGGTATGTGGGTATATCCATATAGGGATGAACGGGAACATGTTATCTACAATATGGTAAATGGATTGCTTCTTCGTCCATACATGAGCGGTATGGTATGGGATATGGGAGAAGAAAGCCTGGAACTGATGCGGGAAGGAATATCCTTATATAAAGAAATCCGTGATGATGTGAAAAAGGGTGTTCCTGTATTTCCACTTGGCTTTACAGATACCAGAGATGATGTGCTGGCATATGCGATCAAAACAGAAAGCAAGACCTATCTGGCTGTATTTACACCGAAGACAGATAAAGCAGAGATTCCATTGGCGGCAGCAGGAATTACAGGAACAAGCGCAAAAGTTATCTATCCGGCAACGGGAGACTGTACGTATAAAGTTGAAGACGGTAAATTACAGGTAGCGATGCCGCAGGTAATCTGCGCAAGACTGTTTGAAATCAAATAAGAAGAAAAAATGAGAAACAGAAAATAAAAATATAAAGTGTCAGGTATTGAAAAACAGAAGATATAATCCAACCGGTTTTATAGTACCTGACATTTTTTAAACAGACAAAGGAGAGAAAACAGATGATAAATAAAAATACATTTGCACCAACAGCACCGATGGGGTGGAACAGTTGGGATTGTTACGGCGCAGCAGTAACGGAAGAGGTTCTTTTGAAAAATACGGATTATATGGCAGAACATTTGAAAAAGTATGGATGGGAATACATCGTATGTGACATCCAGTGGTACGAGCCTACTGCAGATTCCAGTCATTATCATCAGTTTGCGGATCTGTGTATGGACGAATACGGTCGTGTAATCCCGGCTCCGAACCGTTTTCCGTCCGCGTCAGACGGCAAAGGATTTGGTCCGATTGCGGAATATATACACAACAAAGGACTGAAGTTTGGTATCCATATTATGAGAGGTATTCCGCGTCAGGCTGTGACGCAAAATGTAAAAATCAAAGGAACGGAGTACACAGCAAGGCAGGTAGCTCATCCGGCTTCTATTTGTTGCTGGAATTCGGATATGTATGGTCTTGACTGTACTAAGCCGGGAGCGCAGGAATATTATGATTCTTTATTGGAATTATATGCTTCTTGGGGTGTCGATTTTATTAAGGTAGATGATATTTGCGTCAAATATGGAAGAACAAATGATGAAAGTACACTTGCTTATGGCGGAGACGAGATAGAGATGCTTCGACGAGCTATTGATAAATGTGGACGTCCAATCGTATTAAGCCTTTCTCCGGGACCGGCAATGTTAGATAAAGCGGAACATCTGCGGAAGAATGCAAATATGTGGCGAATCACAAATGATCTGTGGGACAGTTGGGACAATATTATGGAAATGTTTTCCAGATGTAATGAATGGAGCCCATATGTGTCTGAGGGATGTTATCCGGATTGTGATATGCTGCCGTTAGGACATATTTCTATCATTGGCTGCGAACATGGCGTGGGAGATCGCATGTGTCGTTTGTCGCAGGATGAACAGAAAACAATGATGTCATTATGGTGTATTTTCCGGTCACCCCTGATGTTAGGGGCGGAGATGACAGATTTGGATTCCTGGACACTATCACTGCTGACAAATGAAGAAGTGTTGAAGATGCATAAAGACAGTCGAGATGCACATCAGATTGAGAGAAGCTTTGATTTGATCACATGGGGTGCACACGATGAGGAAGGTAGCTGTTATATTGCGCTGTTTAATATTACTAACTGGGATGAAACTTTCAGCTTTGACTTTAGAAAAGCAGGTTTAGAAGGATATTATGAAGTTCGTGATTTGTGGGAACGGGAAGATCGTGGAAGCGTGGATAAGATAGTGACAAAAGTAAAATCGCATGGTGTGAAGCTTTATAAATTATCAAAAAAATAAGTATAAGATGGATAAAAACCATACATATGACAAGATAAAGCAAAATATACATAATCGATGCATAATGGTAGAAAATGTATGATTTTTAATGAGAAAAGAACTGTGAGAAACGGTATAAAATTGATATATTGAAGCTATAAAAAGAAACGTCTAAGGCCGGCAAAGATGGAATCAACAAGGAATAACGGGAGGTTTTTATGAGCTTAAAAATTACATTTATCGGGGCAGGTAGCCTTGTTTTTGCAAGAACATTATTTACTGACATCATGTCTGTACCGGAGCTGCAGAAAGCAGAAATTTCCTTTACAGATATTAACCCGGACAATCTGGAGAAGACACGGGAACTTTGCCAGCGAGATCTGGATGCAAATGGAATTCCAGTGGTTATCGAAGCTACAACAGATCGCAGAGCAGCATTGAAAGACGCAAGATACATTGTAAACTGCGTACGTGTTGGTGGATTGGAAGGGTTTGAGACGGATATTGAAATTCCGCTAAAATACGGAGTGGATCAGTGTGTTGGAGATACATTGTGCACTGGTGGTATTATGTACGGACAACGAGTAATCGCGGCAATGCTGGATTTTTGTAAAGATATTCGGGAAGTATCAGAACCGGGCGCAATCATGCTGAATTATTCGAATCCGAATGCTATGGCAACATGGGCTTGTAATAAGTACGGTGGTGTTAAAACTCTTGGTCTTTGCCATGGAGAAATTCATGGAGAAATGCAGATAGCAGAAGTTTTAGGAATTCCGAGAGAAGAACTGGATATTACTTGTGCAGGAATCAATCATCAGACATGGTATGTGTCTGTGAAATATCATGGAAAAGAAATGCTAGATAAGATTCTGCCAGGATTTGAAGCGCATGAGAAATTCAGAGAAGAAGAAAAAGTCAGAATTGATATTTTGAAACGGTTTGGATACTATTCTACAGAATCAAATGGTCATTTATCAGAATATGTGGCATGGTATAGAAAACGTCCGGATGAAATTAAAGACTGGATCAATCTGGATAATTGGATTAATGGGGAAACCGGTGGATATCTGCGTGTGACAAGAGAAGAAAGAAACTGGTTTGAAACAGATTATCCAAAGATTCGTGAGGAAGAACCAAAGAAATTAGACGGATCTGAAAGAGGAAAAGAACATTGCTCTTATATCATCGAATCACTGGAAACAGGAAGAAAATACAGAGGGCATTTCAATGTTATGAATGAAGGATGTATTACAAATCTTCCATATGAGAGTGTAGTAGAAGTTCCCTGTTATGTGGATGGTAACGGAATCAGTATTCCAAAACTGGGGGATCTGCCACTGGGATGTGCAGCAGTGTGCTCACAGTCCATCTGGGTACAGAAACTGGCAGTAGAAGCAGCTGTTCATGGAGATGTATCTTTGTTAAAACAGGCTGCCTTAATGGATCCACTGACCGGAGCGGTATGTAATCCGCCGGAAATCTGGCAGATGATCGATGAAATGCTGGTTGCACAGGAAGAATGGTTGCCACAGTACAAAGAAGGAATCGAAGCTGCAAAAACAAACTTAAAGGAGCATTATGTAACACCTCGCTGTGAAGGATACAAGGGTGCAGCGGTTGTAAGAGAGAAAACCGTAGAAGAAGTGGCAGCAGAACATGCAAAAAGAAAAATTACGGTATAAGAAAGGACGAAATAGAAAAATCCTGCCGGAAGTTTCAGATGGAACTTCCGGCAGGATTTTTGACGTATATAGTTTTTACTAATTACAGCAGATTCGTGATGTGGGCTGTAAAGGCTCAGGCGAGAAGAAACATCGTTACAAAGTGGCATGCGCTTCCGCCCATCACAAACAGATGGAAGATCTCATGGGAACCGAAGTTTTTATGTTTTGCATTAAAGATCGGCACTTTCAATGCGTAGATGATGCCACCGATGGTATAGATAATGCCTCCTGCCAGCAGCCATCCGAACGCAGGTTTGGACAGTGCGTGAAAGATCTGGGAGAATGCCAGCACACACAGCCACCCCATGCCGATGTAGATTACAGAAGAAAACCACTTCGGGCAGGTGATCCAGCAGGCTTTCACGATGATTCCAACCAGTGCCACGCTCCATACCAGGATACATAACAGCTTTCCGGTGTGACCTTTCAGAGCGATCAGACAGATTGGGGTGTAACTTCCGGCGATCAGAACGAAGATCATCATATGATCCATTTTCTGCAGTCGTCGGTTTACCTTTGCACTGATATCCAGTGAATGGTAGGTGGTACTTGCAGTATATAAAAGGAACATACTGAGAGCAAATACAGATAATGCGATCAGGTGCAGCCAGTCCGGTTCTCGGGCTGCTTTGACTAACAGAGGGATGGTTGCAAGCAAAGCCATCATCATACCAATAAAATGAGTAATTGCACTTCCGGGATCTTTTAATTTGAATGTCATATGATCAACTCCTATCTCAAATGAAATTAAAAACTCTGTTATGTGGTTTTTAAAACTACGTTATGATATTATAATATACACTTTGTCAGGAAAATACAACTACTTTTTTAAAAAATGAGAAAAATTAAGAAGTAGAAGAAAGAAAATGAAAACAAAACCGGGAAATGCATAAAAAAATCCCGTAAATTTCACCAGGAGACAGTTCTCCTGGGAATTTACGGGACAAGTTATTGAGATATCTGTCATAAAACCTTACAGAAACAAAATTAATGATGATTTGTAACTATTCGGCAGATAGAACTGTGAAGGTGCTGAATGGTTACGATAATTTGATATTTGCAAATAGAGAGCCCAGCGTAGTAGTAGCTTCTTCTGTCTCCGGAAGTTCATAAACCTCTTCCTCGATCTCCTGTGCAGCCACGTCCTGCAGTGCTTTCATGCTGAGGCTCAGCTTTCCGTCTTTCACAGCGATGACTTTCACTTTCACTTTATCGCCGACTGCCAGAACTGCGGACGGATGTTTGATTCTTTTTTCACTGATCTGGGAGATATGAACCAGACCGGAGAGACCGTTTCCGAGATTGACGAAAGCGCCGTATGGCTGCAGGCTTTCTACCGTACCCTCTGTCACAAGACCTACTTCCACATTGGATACTTTTGCGCGTCTTTCTTCCTCCGCTTTTTCTCTCAGAAGTTCTCTTGCGGAGAGAATCAGACGGTTGTCCTCTTCTTCGACATCAAAAACCTGTACCTGTATCTCCTTGTTCAGGTATTCGTTCAGATCTTCCACGTAATTCAGGGAAAGTTTGGAAGCCGGGATAAATCCACGGATTCCTTCTACATATGCGATGACACCTGCACTGACGATGCCTTTTACGGTAACGTTCAGCACGGTTTTGTCTTCTTTTAACTGACGAAGTTTGTCCCATGCCAGCACATCGTTAGCTTCCACGCGGGATAACAGGATGCAGCCGCGGCGGTTGTCTCTGCCGATCACGGTGGCTGTAACTTCATCGCCCACATGAACCGCTTCTTTTACCATAAAACCAGGCTCTCTGCTGTAATCGGAAACCTTGATGATTCCTTCGGTGTAATAGCGAAGATCCAGTGTGATCTCTTCTTCGTCTACAGCGATCACCGTACCGGTGATCATATCGCCCTCTTCGATCTTTTTAAAAGAAGCCTCCAGCTCCTTCTCATAATCTGCCATGGAAGTTGCCTCTTCGGCAACCGCTGTTACTTTTTCTTCTTCTGCCATAGTATATTCATCCTTTCTTTGCACGAATCTGCTGTTTCTATTATTATAGCGTTGTTTCCCGGAATCTGGCAACAGAAAATAGAAAGATTCCGGCACATACCGGTTGTATGTACGGGGAATAGTACATAGAAAGATAACAAATCTGTTTGCTGATTTTTTTTAAGTATGCTAAGATAAAAATCAGAAATTATAGACCAAGCAGATTCCGGCAGAAGGCAGAAGAGTTGTCTGACAAATGCCGGGAACAACAGTTAGGGGATTATTTGTGAGAAAAGATAATAAAGTTTATGTCATCGGACACAAGAATCCGGACACGGATTCGATCTGTTCTGCGATCGCATATGCCGACATCAAGAATCGAACAACCAAGGGAACGTATGTGGCGAAGAGAGCCGGACAGATCAACGAAGAAACAGAATTTGTACTGAAATATTTCCATGTGCCGGCCCCCGGTTATCTGCCGGATGTGGGAACACAGGTAAAGGATATGGAACTCCATGAGACACCGGGAGCGGCAAACAGCATGTCTGTGAAGCGGGCATGGAAACTGATGCAGGAGCATAATGCGGTAACACTGCCGATCACAGACAAAGAAGGCAAGGTTGAAGGCCTGATCACGACCGGAGACATCGCCAAATCCTATATGGATGCGTATGACAATACATTGCTCGCCCAGGCAAGAACACAGTACCGGAGTATCGCGGATACTGTGGATGGACAGATCATCGTGGGTAATGAACATGGATACTTTATCAAAGGAAAAGTGGTCATGGGATTGTCCCAGCCGGATACGATGGAAAGCTTTATCGATGAAGACGATCTGGTTATTCTCGGAAACCGTGCGGAGGATCAGCTGTGTGCCATCGAAGCCAACGCAAGCTGTCTGATCGTATGTCTGGGAGCCAAAGTCGGAAAGACGATCCAGAAACTGGCAGAGGAGAGAAATCAGGTGATCATTTCCACACCGTACGATTCGTTCACCGTTGCCCGCCTGATCCACCAGAGTATTCCGATCAAGTATTTTATGAAAAAAGACAATCTGGTGATCTTCCGGAGTGATGATTTTACCGATAAGATCAAAGATATCATGACGAAGACCCGTTACCGTGCATTCCCGGTGGTCAACACCCGTGGAAAATACATCGGTACCGTTTCCCGTCGAAATTTCATGAGCATCAAGAAAAAACAGCTGATCCTGGTTGATCATAACGAGAGATCCCAGGCGGTTGACAATATCGAAGAGGCAGAGATCCTGGAGATTCTGGATCATCACAGAATCGGTTCACTGGAGACTTTCCAGCCGATCATGTTCCGCAACCAGCCGGTAGGCTGTACCGCAACTATCATGTATGAGATCTACGCGGAAAAATATCTGGAGATCCCGGAAAATATCGCCGGACTTCTGTGTGCGGCGATCCTGTCCGATACGCTGATGTTCCGCTCGCCGACCTGTACAGAACGTGATAAAGAGGCAGCGCAGGAACTGGCAAAGATCGCCAAGATCGAGATTGAAAGCTTTGCCAATAAAATGTTCCGTGCCGGAAGCAATCTGAGCAGTAAGACACCGGAAGAAATCTTTTATCAGGATTATAAGAAATTTATTGTGGATGACCTGGCATTCGGTGTGGGACAGATCAGCTTCATGTCCGAGGAAGAACTGCAGACGGTCAAAGACCGCCTGATGCCGTATATGGAAAAAGAATGTGGCAAACATGGAATCAAGATGGTGTTCTTCATGCTGACCAATATCATCAAGGAGTCCACGGAACTTCTGTGTTATGGAGAGGGATCGGATGGACTGGTATATGAGGCATTCGGAGAGAAAGTGGAAGACAGTTCCTGTCGTCTGGAAGGTGTGGTATCGAGAAAGAAACAGCTGATTCCGAAGTTTATGAATGCATTACAGCAGTAAAGGAAAAATATATGGCGAAACAACAGTGGAAACCCGGCAATATGCTGTATCCGCTTCCGGCGGTTATGGTCTCGGTGCGGGATAACGAAGGAAAAGACAATATCATTACCGTAGCGTGGGCAGGTACGGTGTGTACCAACCCGCCGATGGTATCCATTTCGGTACGGCCGGAGCGCTATTCGTATCATATGATCGAAGAGAGCGGTGTTTTTGTGATCAATCTGACTACGGAAGCACTTACGTATGCGACCGATTACTGCGGTGTCCGTTCCGGAAAAGACGTGGACAAATTCAAAGAGATGAAACTGACCTGTGTGGAAGCCTCCCAGGTGAACTGTGGAATGATCGGGGAGTCACCGGTGAATATCGAGTGTAAGGTCGTAAAAACAGAGAAGCTTGGTTCCCATCACATGTTTCTTGCACAGGTAGTTGCTGTTCATGCAGACGAAGATTATATGGATGAAAATGGCCGGTTTGATCTGAACAGCGCACACCCGATGGTGTATTCCCATGGAACGTACTATGGTGTAGGAAAGCAGCTCGGTACTTTCGGATACAGTGTGAGAAAACGTAAATCCAAGCGAAAAAGTAGGAAATAGGTCGAAAAAACGAAAATTTTTTCTTGTGTTTAACACTTTACCATGCTATAATGTCTGCGTATTCAAAAAGCATGAGCAAATTCTAAGGAGGAACGTGTAACATGTCTTATGTAGATGAAGTATATGAAAACGTTGTGGCTAAAAATCCTAACGAACCAGAATTCCACCAGGCTGTAAAAGAAGTACTGGATTCTCTGCGTCCGGTAATCGATGCAAATGAAGAAAAGTACAGAAAAGAAGCTCTGCTGGAGCGTATCGTTGAGCCTGAAAGAGTTATTATGTTCCGTGTACCGTGGGTAGATGATCAGGCCAGGCACATGTAAACAAAGGATATCGTGTACAGTTCAACAGTGCAATCGGACCTTACAAAGGAGGTCTTCGTCTGCATCCATCAGTAAACCTGGGTATCATCAAATTCCTGGGATTTGAGCAGATCTTCAAAAACTCCCTGACCGGACTGCCAATCGGTGGTGGTAAAGGTGGTTCTGATTTCGATCCGAAAGGAAAATCTGATCGTGAAATCATGAAATTCTGCCAGAGCTTTATGACAGAGCTGAGCAAACACATCGGCGCAGATACCGACGTACCGGCTGGTGATATCGGAACCGGCGCAAGAGAGATCGGTTACATGTTTGGTCAGTACAAGAGACTGAGAAACGTATACGAAGGAGTTCTGACAGGTAAAGGACTGACCTATGGTGGATCTCTGGCAAGAACAGAAGCTACCGGTTATGGTCTGCTGTACCTGACACAGGAACTGTTAAAATTAAATGGTATCGACATCGCAGGAAAGACTGCAGTTGTATCCGGTGCAGGTAACGTAGCAATCTACGCAATCCAGAAGGCACAGCAGCTGGGTGTAAAAGTTCTGACCTGTTCTGATTCTACCGGTTGGGTTTACGATCCGGACGGAATCGATGTAGCACTTCTGAAAGAAATCAAAGAAGTGAAGAGAGCAAGACTGACAGAGTATGTAAAAGTTCGTACAAACGCTGAATACCATGAAGGAAGAGGCGTATGGCAGATCAAAGCTGATCTGGCACTGCCATGTGCAACACAGAACGAACTGCATCTGGAAGATGCAAAACAGCTGGTAGCAAACGGAACCATCGCTGTATGCGAAGGTGCTAACATGCCTACCACTCTGGAAGCTACCCAGTATCTGCAGGCAAACAACGTAATCTTTGCACCTGGTAAAGCAGCAAACGCCGGTGGTGTAGCAACATCCGCACTGGAAATGTCTCAGAACAGCGAGAGACTGAGCTGGACATTCGAAGAAGTAGATGCAAAACTGAAAAACATCATGATCAACATCACCCACAACATGGATGATGCAGCAAAACGTTACGGATTCGAAGGCAACTATGTAGTAGGTGCCAACATTGCCGGATTCGAAAAAGTTGCTGATGCTATGTTAGCACAGGGTATCTGCTAATTTTCAAACGCAAGTAATAAGTAATGTTCAAACAATAAACAACAGAAAATCCCCGCAGTGGACGTCAAATATCCGCTGCGGGGATTTCTGCATGTAGAAAAATATAACTATTCAGCCGGCAGAATTTCGCAAGGTGATTTGCATATTTAATGGATTCCCTTCTGAATCAGATCTTTCCCAAACTTTTCCCGGATCTTATCCATCGCCCGTTCCATCTTCTGTTCTTTTTCAATCGCTTTCGGGTCATAACTGAACAGATCGAGCTGTACCGGTTCATCAGCATCCGTCAGTTTTCCGGCGCGAACTCCCAGTAAACGGATCGGGTTTCCGTTCCAGAGTGTGTCAAAAAGATGACAGGCTGCGTGGTACAGCTTTTTTCCATCCTGCGTCGGGGAGGAAAGCGGCATCTGACGGGTGTATTTGTCAAATGTCGCGTATTTGATCTCCACGCACAGGTTATTGGCAGACTGACCGGCTTTTTCGAGACGGTGCCCTACCTTGGTGGAAAGCTGCAGAAGAATAGAGTACGCTTCCTGCGCGGTCGTAAGATCACTGGCGAGGGTGGTGGAATTGCCGATCCCTTTTGCCTGAGACGGTTCGCTTTCGATGCTGGAATTATCGATTCCGTTTGCATATTCCCACAGCATTTTTCCGTGGCTTTTCAGATGAAGCTGAGAATCGCCGGATCCATCCGAGCCAGATCGCCAATCGTATGGATATCCAGTTTCTGTAGGACAGCTACGGAAGCATGTCCTGCCATGAACAGACTGCTGATCGGAAGTGGCCACATTTTCTTCTGAATCTCATCAGGGAAAAGTGTGTGCGTCTTGTTCGGCTTTTCAAAGTCAGAAGCCATCTTTGCCAGCACCTTATTGGAAGAGATCCCCACATTGACCGTAAAACCAAAATGGCTGTAAATATAGTTGCGGATATAGGCCGCGCCTTCTTCCGAAGAAGAAAAACGGGAAGCAATGGAAGTATAGTCCAGGTAACATTCATCCACACTGACCTGTTCAATTTCCGATGTCAGAGAGCGCAGAAAACCGACAAACTGTTTGCTGTGGCGGCTGTAAGAGTCGTGGTCAGGGGGAATGATGGTGAGCGTCGGACATTTTTTCAGAGCATTTGCCACCGGTTCCGCAGTATGGATATGGTAAGTATTTTTCGCTGACAGAGACTTTGCCAGAACGATCCCATGGCGGGTCTTCCGGTTGCCGCCGATGATCGCGGGAATCGTCCGGATATCCACGCTGTCCGGATTTGCCTGTAAGAGATCAATTGCGCTCCAGCTCAGATATGCGGAATTGACATCGATATGAAAAATGATGCGATCCATGAATGTCCTCCTTTCTGCGGATATCCGCATCTGTTACCAGAAAGTATGTTCTTATATAAAATTAAGTATACGTTAATTGGATCTCCGACGCAATCCATAACTTGGTTATTTGGGAAGAAAGAAGTATAATAGAAGCAACGCAATAGAAAAAGAGGAATAATCATGGACGGAATCAGTAAAAAAATATATCTGGAACTTCAGGCTCCGACCGAGGACGATAACCGGTCCGATCAGAGAAGGATCCAGGACGGATTAAAGGAACAGGGGATTGAGGCAAAAGTAAGCCTGCGGGTACTGCGAAAACTATATCCGCTGTGCGAAGAGGCAGAGTGGAAAGTGACCGTGTCGCTGGCGTGGGACGGTCAGACGTGGCATGGCGTGGATCTGGAAGCGGGAGATACCACTGGGTTACATTACGGTGTGGCGGTGGATCTGGGAAGCACCACCGTGGTTGCCCGTCTGGTGGACTGCGCGACAGGAAAGATCCTAGGCGAAACCAGCACGTTCAACGGGCAGATTCCCTATGGAACGGACATTCTGACCAGAATCTTTCACTGTCAGGAAGACCGTGGAACGCTGGAGATCCTTCGAAAAGCAGCGGTAACCAGCATTACCACCTGTGTGAGAGAACTGGAAGCACAGCAGCAGTTACCGGAAAACAGCTGTATCGCGATGGCAATCGGGGGCAATACAACGATGATTCATTTTCTGCTTGGGATGGATGCGTTCTGTGTCTTCCACACTCCGTATGCGGTGCACGCAGACCAGCCCGGATTTCTCCCGGCAAAAGATCTGGAACTGCCGGTGAAGGGATATGTTTACATTTATCCGGCAAAGTCCAATTACCTGGGCGGCGATATCATCAGCGGCATGGTGGCTACGGGAATCTATAAAAAAGAGAAGATCAACGCTTTTTTCGATATCGGAACGAACGGGGAACTCGTATTGGGGAACCGGGATTTTCTGTTATGCGGTGCGGGAGCTGCGGGACCTGCACTGGAAGGCGGTGTGGTAAAGACGGGCATGCGCGCGATGGAAGGCGCGGTGGATCGGGTAAAAATGGAAGATGGAGAACTGCACTGCCACGTGATCGAGGAGGCAACGGCGAAAGGAATCTGCGGATCCGGGATTGTGGATCTTCTGGCGGAATTGTTTTTGCATGGATGGATCGATATCCGGGGGATCTTACAGCCGGAGAAAAGCCGGTGGATCGTGGAGAAAGACGGGATGCTGGCGGTGAACTATGCACCGGAGCTGTATTTTTACCAGAGTGACATCGAAGAATTTATCCGGACAAAAGCGGCGGCATACACGATGGTGGCGATCATGCTGCGGGAGTCCGGGATCGAACTTTCGGAACTGGAAGGATTCTATGTGGCGGGCGCTTTTGGAAAACACGTGTCCAAAGAATCCGCGATCGCTATCGGCATGTACCCGGACATGGAACGGGACCGGATCATCCATGCGGGCAATTCTTCCCTGGAAGGTGCGGTATGTGCACTGCTGGATTGCGGTGTGGCAAAAAAAGTGGAGGAGATCCTGGAGAAAATGGTGTATATCCAGTTCGCAGCGGTAGAAGATTTTTTGAATACAATGGTGGCAGCACAGGCACTTCCCCATACCGATCTGGAGCGGTATCCTACGGTGAAGGAGAAACTGGAACGGCTCCGAGAAGAAGAGAGAGCAGCGGATGTTCAGAAACAGAAATAAGAAATTTGGTAACTATTCAGTAGGTAATATCCCGCGAGGTGTTTTGGCATGAATATGCCAAAAACCCGAGACATACAAGTCAAAATGCCATCACCGAAGGTGATTTTAAATGCATTTTGACTCGTAACTGTGAAGGTACTGAACAGTTACGAAATTTGAATAAAAATAAAAAACTTCAGCAGACAGAAGAAAGCTATTATGTCTGCTGAAGTTTTTTTATGGAGTAAAGAAACCAAGATTATATTGCAGATGTTTGCGGTGGCGTATGAATCTTGCTGTGGATCTGCAATGATATCTGAAATTAAAATTATGTAAACTAGCAATCAGAATTTTCCTTTGCCATTCGTTTCAGCTCCGGCATTACCGTACACAGCATCACGATGAAGCAGGCGCTTCCGCCAAGCACATTGGATACCGGTTCTGCGAGGAAGACACCGTCACTTCCCATATGGAACAGATACGGAAGGATGTAGGTAAGCGGAACCACGATGATGACCTTGCGAAGCAGAGAGAAGAAAATCGCGAATTTTTTCTTGCCCAGTGACTTGAACATCGTCTGTCCCACATACTGGAGTGCCTGAAAAACAAAGGCTCCGAAGTACAGTTTCAGTGCCGGGATCGCATCGGTGATCAGCGCCTGGTCGGAACTGAAGATACCGATCAGGAAACGCGGTGCAAACAGGATCACGCCCCAGGCGAGCAGTGTATACAGAATCGCCATCACGCTCATGGTGAGCCAGGACTGGAACACTCTCTTAGGCCGGCGTGCGCCATAGTTATAACTGATGACCGGAGAGGAACCTTCGGTAATGGCATGGATCGGTGTATCGATGATCTGTCGGATACTCGATACGATCGTCATCACGGAGATATACAGATCGCCTCCGGTGACCGAAAGTACATTGTTGCAGCAGATCGTCACCAGACTGTTGGTAAGCTGCATGATAAAACCTGCGGTTCCGAGGCTGATAATATTTTTGCCCGCCTTCCGCAGTCACGGATTTCTTCTCCGGACAGAAGACGGACTTTCAATTCGGTCTTTTTCCGCAGAAAATACAGGACAAACGCTGCAGAAAGAATCTGTGATAACACCGTAGCGATCGCCGCACCGCGGATACCGAGTCCGAACACAAAGATAAAAACCGGATCCAGGATCAGGTTGGCAATTGCACCGATCGCTACAGAGAACATCCCTGTGGTGGCGTATCCCTGCGCATTGATAAATGGATTCATACCGGTAGAAACCATAGAAGGAAAAGTTCCGAGCAGATAGATCATCAGATAAGGATACGCGTAGATCAGTCCGTTTTCCGAACTTCCGAACAGAAGCAGAATCGGTTTCGCAAAGATCATACCGACAGCCATCAGAAGCAGGGCACAGACACAGATCAGAAAGAATGAGGTATTCATGATCATCGAAGATTCTTTCGTATCTTTTCTTCCACGCTCGATCGAAAAAAGCGGCGCACCGCCGGAACCGAAGAGGTTACTGAAAGCAAGAATAATCGTAATGATCGGAAAACACAGCCCGACAGCTCCAAGCGCTGTGGTTCCCACATCCGGGATCCTTGCAATATAGATTCGGTCCACAATATTGTAGAGCAGGCTTAAAACCTCCGCCACAAGCATCGGAATGGAAGCCCGCAAGATATTATCGGTGATTTTCCCATGTTCAAAGTCAATCTGTTTCATGATAAAACTCCTTTGTGTATGAGGTAGATGATGCAGGTATATGCGTTGTGCTACCGTCATGCATCTGTGTAAAATTTAGGTAAATTGCTGTTGCGCTTTTAGTGTAGCACAGATTATAATATATGAAAAATATTGTTTTTATATAAATAAAAAATAATTTCTATATAGATATGAGAAAGGAAAACGGAGGAAACTATGGAGATCAAACAGCTGGAATATTTTCGTGCAATTGTAGATGAGGGAACTATCAGCGGTGCGGCCAGAGCCCTGCATATGACACAGCCGCCGCTTAGTTACCAGATGAAAATGCTGGAAGAAGAACTGCAGGTACGCCTGTTTGCGCGGGGAAGTAAACATATCCGATTGACAGAGGCTGGAAAAGCACTGTATGTGCGGGCAGAAAGTCTTCTGACCATGACGGATATTACGAAAAGAGAAGTGATCAAAGTCAGCCAGGCAACGACGATCCATCTTGGTGTGACGCCATCCACGGTGAATATGATGGCAAAATATCTGGTAAAGTACACCAGCCATCATCCGGATATTCGTTTTGTGATCCATGACGGATCTACCTTTACACTGAAAGATGAGCTGGAAAACGGAATCCTTGATGTGACTACACTTCGTACGCCGATCGCCTTAAACGGATTCTGTTCCAAACTACTGCGACAGGAACAATTAATGGCTATGGTTCCGCAGGGACAGGAAGAAGAAGGTCTTCGGGAACTGACACTGGAAGAACTGGCCGGACATCATCTGATCCTTTCCAAGCGTCACAGAAAGTATGTGTTGTCCATTTTTGAAAAACATGGTCTTTCCTGTGATGTTTATTATGAATGTGAGGATGCCAGAACAGCCATGAGTCTGGCAGCCAGCGGATTGGGAACAGCGATTCTTCCGGCTTCCATGAGAGGACAGTCGGAAAAGATCTGTCCGATTCCGATCGCAGAAAAGGAACTGATCACCGATGTGCTGCTGGTCTGGAGAAATGAAGAACATTCGGATGTAGTAGAATCCTTTATTCGTGAGTTTTAAGTTCCCTTACATGGAAAATTGTGGTATGATGAAAATAATGTGCCGGGGCACATTGTTGTTACAGTAACACATTGTTTGTTCTCGAATAACAAACAGGAATAAAAACTTGTATTAACTAAGATAATATGATAAAATGGTAAGCTGCGATAAGGATGAGAGATATGAAGAATATAGTGTTAATTGGAATGCCCGGAGTTGGAAAAAGTACAATTGGTGTAATACTTGCAAAAGAGTTAGGTTATCAGTTTGTAGATGCAGACCTTCTGATTCAGAAGCAGGAAAAGAGATTATTAAAAGAAATTATCAGTGAAGAGGGTATCGAAGGCTTTATTGCAATTGAAAATCAAGTAAACGCTTCTATTGAAGCGAATCGCACAGTAATTGCCACAGGAGGCAGCGTGGTGTACGGAAGAGAAGCTATGGAGCATCTTGGAGAGATCGCCACGGTCATTTATCTGAAATTGTCCTACAAAGCTCTGAGGAAACGGCTGGGCAACCTGAAAAACCGTGGAGTGGTTTTGCGGGACGGACAGACATTAAAAGATTTATATGAAGAACGTGTGGTATTGTATGAAAAATATGCAGATATCACAATTGATGAGGAAAACAAAAATTTAGAGGAGACTTTACAGAGTATTGTAGACAGTCTGGAACTAAACAGTGAAGATACTGAATAGTCACGATATTCTGTAAAATTATTTGAAAAATTCAGTGGACAATATGAATAAAAAGATAAGAAATCTTTAAAATTTATTTACAAAAGCATTGATTTGTTATAACATAAAAATCAATGAGAGGGATTATCGGGACTTGTATTGGCTGAATATAAACATAGAGGTGAACTATGGATCAGTATATTATTAAGGGTGGAAACCCGTTAGTTGGTGAAGTAGAGATTGGTGGAGCGAAGAATGCAGCACTTGCGATTCTTGCAGCCGCTATTATGACAGATGATACCGTCCGGCTGGAAAACCTTCCGGATGTCAATGATATAAATGTACTTTTAGAGGCTATCGGAGGAATCGGAGCAAAAGTGGAGCGGGTAGACCGTCACACTGCAGTGATCAACGGTTCCACTATCGGTGATATCAGTGTAGATTACGAATATATTAAGAAAATCCGTGCATCCTATTATCTGTTGGGTGCGCTTCTCGGAAAATATAAAAAAGCAGAAGTACCTCTGCCGGGTGGCTGTAACATCGGAAGCCGCCCGATTGACCTGCATCTGAAAGGCTTCCGTGCACTGGGTGCAACCGTCGATATCAAATACGGTGCCATCGTGGCATCTGCACCGGACGGACTTCATGGAACTCATATTTTCATGGATACTGTATCGGTAGGTGCAACCATTAATATTATGATGGCAGCATCTATGGCAAAAGGAAATACCATTATTGAAAATGCGGCAAAAGAGCCACATGTTGTAGATACAGCAAACTTCCTGAACAGCATGGGTGCCAATATCAAAGGTGCCGGTACGGATGTGATCCGTATCCGAGGTGTGGAGATGCTGCACAGTACAAATTATTCGATTGTACCGGATATGATCGAGGCAGGAACCTATATGTTCGCTGCAGCGGCAACACGCGGCGATATTCTGATCAAAAATGTAATTCCGAAACATCTGGAAGCGATTACGGCCAAATTAGAAGAAATCGGATGTGAAGTGGAAGAATTTGACGATGCAGTACGCGTGATCTCTGCAAAGAAACTGCGCAGAACGCATGTAAAAACCTTACCGTATCCGGGATATCCTACGGATATGCAGCCACAGATCGCAGTAACACTGGCTCTGGCATCAGGAACCAGCATTGTTACGGAAAGCATTTTTGAGAATCGTTTCAAATATGCGGACGAGCTGACCCGTATGGGTGCCTGTGTAAAAGTGGAAGGTAATACAGCCATCATTGATGGTGTGGACAAACTGACAGGCGCAAGAGTCAGTGCACCGGATCTTCGTGCAGGCGCGGCACTGGTAATTGCCGGACTGGCTGCAGAGGGTATTACAATTGTGGATGATATCGTATATATCCAGCGTGGATATGAGAATTTTGAAGGAAAACTGAAGAGTCTGGGCGCAGAGATTGAGCGTGTGACCAGTGAAAAAGAAATTCAGAAGTTTAAACTGAGAATCGGGTGACAGAAGAACCAAAAGGGGGACTGACTCCCGTATACATAAGAGGGGTGTTGTCGGAGGGCGGCATCCCTTTGTTTGTTCATACACATCATTTTATCAATAACTGTCTCGGTCAGAGGACAGTTATATTTTGACAAGAAACAGGCAGTATGGTACACTTAGAACAATTATGGGTAACTGTTCAGTACTTTAACAGTTACGGGTATAAACAACTGAAAACAGATAACTGTGAAAGTATCAGACAGTTATAAATTTGATAGAAAAAGCAGAGGTGAGTACAGTGGATAAGACAGAATACCATTTGAAATTGGAGGAAATCAACAGACTTGTGGATGCACAGGATTATGAAGGGGCTCTTACGGTAGCGGATTCTATCGACTGGCGTAGAGTGAAGAGTGTGCGGACCTTGTGTATGGTAGCAGATATCTACGAAGTGAATGGTGAACTGGAAAAGAGTATGCAGATGCTGCAGCTGGCGCATAAACGTTCATCTATCGGCAAGATGATTCTGTACCGTCAGGTGGAACTGGCTTTGAAGATGGGGTTATATGATGATGCTGTAAAATATTATAATGAATATCTGGAGACCGCTTCCAACGATACTTCCAAATATATTCTGAAATATAAGATTTACAAAGCACAGAAAGCGCCTCTGGAAAATCAGATTGCGATTCTGGAGGAATATAAAGAGCGGGAATACACAGAACGCTGGGTATATGAACTGGCAAAACTGTATAAAAAAGCAGGACAGGAAAAGAAATGTGTTGAAACCTGTGATGATCTGGTTCTGTGGTTTGGTGAAGGCAAATATGTAACCAAAGCGATGGAACTTAAGATGACATACACGCCACTGTCACCGTCTCAGAAAGAAAAATATGAGAAAGCGAAGGCGGCAGGAAAGGTTGCAAAAGCAACAGCAGGACCGAAACTGACAGAAGAAGTAAAAAATACAATTCTGCCGGGTGTGTCAGCAGCTGCAATGGCGGGTCTTCAGAAAGTGGAAGAAGAAAAAGAACAGGCCCGGGAAGAAGCGGCAGCAACAGCAGAGATTCCGCAGGAACCTGCAGGAACAACTGCAGAAGAAATTCCGGCGACGGAGGAAGAGCCGGTGAAACCGGCAACAGAGATTCCGCATATCGATACCGAAAAACTTCAGGAACGTCTTTCCAGAAGTTTTCAGGAGATTCTTTCCGGCTTTAACCGTACCAAGGCAGTAGATGCTTTTGAGGCACTGGGAAGAGCAGCAGGAGCAGAAGTTCCGCAGGAACCTGAAGCACAAGAAGAAAATATGGAAGACTATCACGTACAGGATCTGGAGCCGGAAGCTGTAAATGAAGGCATCATCTCTGCGGACAGCGGAGTTGCCGGGGTGAGCAGAACCGAGATGGATGAACTGGAAATGATGGAAAAACCGAGGTGGAAAAACCGGAGGATAAAGAAATCATCAGTGTTCAGGAAGTGGATCTGGATGCATTATTTGCAGAGACTTCGTCTTCCCTGGCGAAAGAAGCAGGCGAGGATGCCGCAGAAAAAGCTGAGGAAGAACCGGCTGTGGAGGAAGTAACAGCAGAAGAAATCATCGGTGAACCGGAAGAAGTAGTTGCAGAAGAAAAAGTAGATGCAGCCGGTGATGTACTGGAAGAAAGGGTTGAGGGAGCGGTTGAGACAGTAACGGAAGAAAAAGAGCCGGCAGAAACTCTGACGGATGCGGCGGATGAAGCGATGGCAGCTTTTGAAGCAAGTCTTTCCGGACTTTCTCTGGATTTTGCAGAAGAAACATCGTCTGATGCACCGAAAACTGAAACTTCGGCGGAATTGACAGAAGAGCAGGAAACAGAAGAAGATATTACCGGATCAGAAGCAGCACCGGTGATTGAGATGGAATATCCGGAAGAAACGGAGGAAACAGAACCGGAAATCGAAGATCTGGACGCGACAAGAGTGATTCCGGATGTGACAAAGCAGGATGCATGGCATGCGACACCGGGAGATACACAGGAATTTAATCTGGAAGAAGAACTCAAAGCTGCTCTGAGCGGTATGGATGAGCTCAGGGAACAGGAAGAAGCAGAACGGTCTGCAAGCCTGGATCCGGAACCGGAGACAGCATCTGAGGAAGAAATTGCTTTTGAAGAAAAGACAGAACCGATTACAGAAGAGAATACCACAGAGGAATCTGTTGTGGAAGAAGGTTCTGAAACGGAGGCAGAGGAACCGGAAGGTGATCATATCGATAAGATGCTGGAAGAAGCAGAGATACAGCCAGATATCAGCGAGATGACTTTGGAACGGGAGACACCTGAAGAAAAACGCCAGAGGATCCTGAACAATACCAGACCGGAACGTCTGACGGCAGAACAGAAACAGCTGTTTTCGTACTTTGCTAAAGTGCCGGGCATGGATGATCAGATTCTGGATGCGATTCACGGGGCATATGAATATGCCAGTGAGAAAACATCTCATCGTGGAAATATCGCAATCATGGGAAGTCACGGAACAGGAAAAACCAGACTGAGTGAAGGGCTTGTAAAAGCAATCTGCAAAGAACTGGGACTGAAAGCTGTCAAGTATGCAAATCTGGATGCATCGGATATTAACAGGAAAGATCCGGCAACAATTATCAGCAAGATGGCAGGAGGCTTTCTTCTGATCGAGAGAGCAAGTTTTATGACACCGGAGACGATTGAAAAACTTTCTCAGGCGATGGATTTCCGTACAGACAGTATGATTCTTCTGATTGAAGATGATAAAGCAAATATGCGTAAGATGCTGGCAGATTATCCGGAATTTGCAGAAAAATTCGAAACCGTTATTTCGATTCCGGTCTTTACCAATGATGAGCTGGTAACATTTGCAAGAACGTATGCGAGAGAAAATGGTTTCCGCATGGATGAGATGGGTGTGCTTGCTCTGTACACCATGATCGGAGATAACCAGAAAGAGGATGAACCGATTACTATCGGAAAAGTAAAAGAGATGGTAGACGGTGCGATCCGTAAGGCAAGTGGCGTAAAGCTGGGAAGAAAACTTTCCAAACGTCATACAGATGCAGACGGTCGAATTCTTCTTTATGAAAAGGATTTTGATTTATAAAAGAGCATGACAACATGGGGCATGGCGACAGAAAGCTATGCCCTTTTTACACGTTTTGGAAAACAACAGGAAAGGAAGAACTATGAGTAAGAGAGAGCCTTATCTTGGCAATCCCCAAGCAACCATTGCTGTGTTGAACAAATACGGCTTTACATTTCAGAAAAAGTTTGGACAGAACTTTCTGATCGATCCTCATGTGCTGGATAAAATTATCCGTGCGGCGGAGATCACAGAGGATGATTTTGTTCTGGAGATCGGACCGGGTATGGGAACGATGACACAGTATCTGGCATATGCAGCCAGAGAGGTATATGCGGTGGAGATTGATAAAAGTCTGATCCCGATCCTGGAGGATACGCTGAGCGATTATGACAATGTAACGGTGATCAATGAAGATATCCTGAAAGTGGATATTGCAAAGCTGGCAGAAGAGAAAAATGGAGGCCGCCCGATCAAAGTGGTTGCAAATCTTCCATATTATATCACGACACCGATCATTATGGGTCTGTTTGAAAGCCATGTGCCTGTAGAATCCATTACTGTCATGGTACAGAAAGAAGTAGCGGATCGTATGCAGGTGGGCCCGGGAACGAAAGATTACGGTGCATTATCTCTGGCAGTGCAGTACTATGCAAAACCTTATATTGTTGCCAATGTTCCGCCGAACTGTTTTATGCCGAGACCGAAAGTGGGAAGTGCGGTGATTCGTCTGACCCGCCATGCTGAGACACCGGTACAGGTAGACGATGAAAAACTGTTGTTTCAGATTATTCGGGCATCGTTTAATCAGAGAAGAAAAACGCTGGCAAACGGTCTGAAGAATTATGAGGGGTTGTCTTTTGAAAAAGAGACAATAGAGGCTGCAATCGCAGAGTGCGGATTTTCACCATCGGTGAGAGGAGAGGCATTGTCTTTGGAAGAATTTGCGAAACTGGCAAATGTATTGGGACGTGCAAAATAAAAAGTAACGTAAAAACGTGTTGACCAGAATGAGGAAATTCCGGTCAACACGTTTTAGTTTTATTTTTAAAGGAAGGAGTGTCGATTTTCATCGACATATGAAAAAGAAAAGTTATAAAATAATTTCTATTAATTATTTTATGGTTATAGTATATCCGGGAATTGTGAGAAAATCGTGTTGAAGTTGTGAAGATTTTATGAATGAACAGGAAAAGATTTATGAATATCTGCATCATGGAAGAAAAGTGTGTTATACTACGGAGTATCAGTCGGGAGAAGACTGAAAAGATTCTGAAAGTATATAAAGAAAAAGAGAGGTAACAGAGATGAAGATAAAGAAAATAATGGCGGGAATGTTGGCGATGGTAACGGTAATGGGAAGCCTGATGTCACCACTGAGTGCAAAAGCAGATCAGATTGATGCACCGTATCTGGCGCTGGGAGCGGATCTGAATGAAACAGAAAAATCCACAGTACTGAGTCTGCTGGAGATTAATGAAGCGGATCTGAGCAGCTATCAGGTAATTACTGTAACGAATGCGGATGAACACAAATATCTGGATTCTTATCTGGATTCCAGTGTGATCGGAACCAGAGCACTTTCTTCTGTTCTTATTGAAAAAAAGGATAAAGGAAATGGAATTAAAGTGACAACCAGTAATATTACTTACTGTACCACAGGTATGTATCAGAATGCGCTGGCAACTGCAGGCGTCACCGATGCGGATGTACGTGTGGCTGGACCGTTTAATATCTCCGGAACAGCGGCGCTGGTAGGTGCAATGGAAGCTTACAGTAATATGACCGGCGAGACCCTGAAGGCAGAGAATGCAGATGCGGCTACAGAAGAACTGGTAACCACCAGTGATCTGGGTGAAGCTATCGGGGATAAAGAGCAGGCGGAGGAACTGGTAGGTGCAGTAAAAGAAGCTGTCGTCTCTCAGGACCTGTCTGATCCGGAAGAAATAGAAGCTGTCGTAGACGATGCAGCAAAAGAGATGAATATTCAGTTGTCTGATGAGGATAAGCAGAAGATTGTAAGTCTGATGGAGAAAATCAGCAGCCTGGATCTGGATGTGGATTCCCTGAAAGAGCAGGCGAAAGATCTGTACAACAAGCTGGAGAGCCTGGATCTGAACATTAACCAGGAACAGGTCAAAGGGTTCTTTGACAGGATAGTAAGCTGGTGTAAAAATATATGGAATTCTATTTTTGGCTAAGATGTCGGAGGGATGAAAAGAAATAACAGAATAATTTGATGAATCAGCACAAGAACAGGAAAAGTAAAAATGAAAAAACAGTGTAAAATGTTATAAAAA
>ENA-OQCO01000105-OQCO01000105.1-human-gut-metagenome-genome-assembly--contig:-NODE-105-length-46908-cov-3.677284_pt1 | contig 46908 bp, 46 predicted proteins | sample MGYA00242500_ERZ504582 | MGnify/ENA primary metagenome ERZ504582 (study PRJEB26092, sample SAMD00036346) | human gut metagenome | host: Homo sapiens | study: EMG produced TPA metagenomics assembly of... | reverse complement strand
CCGCTCTTGCGCCGTATATGCGTTCAAATCCGGATGTGACGCAATGATGTTCACGCTCCAGCCGTCAAGCTGCGAAAAAATGCCGTGCATTTGACGATAAAGCTCTTCCGCACTCTGTTTTTCAAGCAATCGCTCGCCGTACGGCGGGTTGCAGACGATCACGCCGCCCGTACGCGTTTCACGGAACTTTTGAACGGGTTCAACGCGCCAATCGAGCATGACCCCCGCCTTTTTTGCATGTTTTTTACAGAGTTCAATCGAATGCGGGTCTATATCCCTTCCGGATATATCCACTGTGTCACGGCGAACACTGTCCCTCGCCTGCTCCCGCGCCGCGGCGAATGCATTGTTCTGCAAAAAATGCCAGTCCTCCGCCGCAAACTCCCGATTAATTCCCGGCGCGATATTGTTTGCGATCATTGCAGCTTCAATCGGCATTGTGCCCGAACCGCACATCGGGTCTATGAGCGGACGTGTTTGCCTGTAACCCGAAAGCATCACTATTGCTGCACCGAGCGTTTCCGATATCGGTGCAGGCACATTGTACGTTCTGTATCCCCTTCGGGACAGTCCCGCGCCGCAGCAATCAAGAGCAACGGTGACTTCATCGCGCAGAATCCCGATTTCGATTATTATGCGTCTGCCGTTTTCCGGCAGAATTTTAAGTCCGTATTCACGCGAAAGCGAATCCACAATCGCTTTTTTCGCAATGCTTTGACAGTCGGAAACCGAAAAAAGTCTGCTTTTTGCAGATTTGCCGTTCACATGGATAAAACTTGTGCGCAGCAGGTAATCCTTCCAGCGAATGCGGCGCACGCCCTCGTACAGTTCATCAAAAGTTACGGCGCGGAACGAAGCAAGCTTCATCAGCACGCGTTCCGCAGTTCTGAGCCAAAGACAGGCACGCGCCATTGCAAAATGGTCTCCCGCAAAATCAACTCTTGCATCGCTGACGCGAAGCACCTCAATTCCAAGATCGCGCAATTCGCCCGCAACGACGGACTCAAGCCCGATTTTGCACGTTGCAAAATAAGTATCAGTCATACATATATCTCCGTTTATGTTGCTGCCGTAAACCGCCGGCGCACTGTCATTCCGCATCCGGTGCGCCGCCGTTGTTTTCGGACCCGCTTTCGGATTTGTTCACAGAATCATCTTTTGTTTTTTCGGCAGACTTTCTGCCCGAATTTGTCCGTTTTTTTGAAGCAGGTTCTTCCTTATTTGAGCCGGCGTCGGCGTTTTTGCAGGAAGACGGCTTGGTTTTTCCGACTTTTTTCCGTTCTGCTGCTGCCTTTTCCTCTGCATGAAGCTTTTTGAATGTTTCTTCAAAGCTGTCTTCAAGTTTGCACATTTCTTCCGGCTCGAACATTCCGTATACGCAAAGATCGCTTTGAAGCTTCTCCGCCGCATTTTCCAACCTGCGCAGAGTTATATCGTAATCTTTTATAAGTTTTTTTGCATTAACTGCTCTTTTGCTGTTCATAAAGCGGCATGTATAATCAATCGCCGCTGCATATGCAGGAACCTGCGAATTGGATAATGCCAACCCCAAATCATTGTACAGTTCCGCAGCCGCTTCAACAATATTTTCGGCTTCCTGCCTGATTTTTTTGCTGCAATTGCAGAGCTTTTGCTGCAAGAGTGCATTCAGCCGCCCGAACGGTGCCTGCAAATGCGGGCAATCATCCTCTTTTTCTTCGTCATCCGTTTTGTCGGGTTGATTTTCGGTTGAGAACAGTTCACCCGTTAAGAGTTTTCCCTTATCAAAAATCGTGAACCTTGTCATATTCTCTTTATCGCGGAAAGTCATGATTGCAAACCTGCGAACGCTGTCGTCACAACTCGGATCCAAAAGAATCTTGTAAAGCTCATGCATCGCCGACCGACGGTCACGCTCGTACAAAAGCATCAATCCGCCGATACGGAAGGGCGGAGGAGTTTTTTCTGCGCAATACCGTACGCACTCTTCAATCTCCTCTTGTGTAAGCTCCGGTTCGCTTTCGGTCAACATCCTGCCTGCATCTTCATTTCCGAGTTCGTTCGAAAGCACGGTCATGCAGCGGAACAGTTCGCCGCTCGGAACATCATAGGGTATGCTGACGTTTCTCAGAATGCCGTCCTCCTGCGTTTTTATGCACAGTTTGCGATAATAAGCAGAAACACTGTCACTCGGATCTATTCGCAGCTGTTTTTCAAAGAGAGTTCTGGCAAGAGCATAATCCCCGCTGAGGTAGGCTGACAGAGCATAGTTATGGATTACCAATTGGTCGTACGGGTGCTCCGAATAGACCCTTTTAACGAGAGTCATCGCGGCGGAAGCATTTTGAATCTCCAGCATCACGGCGGATGCCCGCATCAGCTCTTCTTCATCCAACCCTTTCATTTTAAGGATGTTGTCTGCACACTCGGCTGCTTTGCGCGGCCTGTGAGCTCCGCTGTACAAAAGAGCGGCATAGCACCGAATCGTTAATCTCGATTTCCATTTTTCGGGAGCGGCCTCGTATTTTTTGATACCTTTTTTAAAATGCATCACAGCATAGCAGCTCAAAAGATACTTTTCGAACAGTTCATAGGAGTCCGGGAATTTTTCAATTGCATCGCTGAGAAGTCCGTATGCCATATCGCTGTTCACGCGATCCTCCTCTGCTTCAATGCGTTTCAGTGTTTCTTCAAGCTCAACCTCACTGCTGTCGCGAACGGCAGGAACGGATTCCCTTGACTCGTTCAAAGCACAATTCGCCTCACATATATCAAGAGCCTCGTAAACAGCAATCAAGTCCTCATCAGTGTAGCTGTCCGGAACGTTTATCAGGAACTGCCTGTACGCTTTGCGCGCCGCAACATATTCACCGAGACCAAGGTAGCTGTAGCCTGCGATCATGAAAGCATCCTGAACATATTCATGACCGGAATTCAGGACGCGCGAGGAATAAGCAAGCGACTCGGTGAACCTGTTCATCTCGTTGTATGTTCCCGCGATTGCAAGCATAACTTCCTCGTTTTCGGGTTCAATTGTTTCCGCACGCCGCATCAGCGAAAGTGCGCCGATATGATCGCCCGCATCAAGTTTGTCCGCCGCAAGCTTCATAACAAGCTCAACATTGCCGCTGATATCAATAACGTTGTCAGGTTTCTTTTTTGTGCTTCTCATGCTGCATATCCTCCACCCGGTTTTAGCAGACGCCGAGTTGAAGCCGTTTCATTAAAGTCAAGCCGTTCGGCGAGTTTCCGATTTTTGTTGATTTCGGTTGTGTTCCGTTTTTGAGATCACTCATTTCCGCAGTCGTTTATCGCTTCGGCAAGATCTGCGGAAATCTCATCCGAATCGTTTCCGCCCGCCTGTGCCTCTTCAAGCAGAGCGCGGAGTTCATCCTCGTTAAAAACGTATTTCGTTTGGCAGAAAGAACACACAAGTTCCGCCTTGCCGTCGTTTTCAATAATATCTTTCAGTTCGTTTTCGCCGAGCGACATAATGACGCGCTCAAGCCTTTCCCTGCTGCAATCGCAGCGGTATGCAGGGCAGAGAGTGTCGGTAATTTCAAACTCCATGCCTTCGAAAAGGGCGTTAAGCGCGCTTTCGAGGGTCTCTCCGTCATCCATATGCTGTGACAGCTTTGCAATTTTGCCCGTCAGCTGTTCAAGCCGAATAATATCGCTCTCCGGACAATCGGGCAGCGGTGCAATAATCAGCCCGGCAGCGGAACGCACGGTCCCCTGCTGCGGCTCAACCCTTACGCCGAGATAAACCAGCGACGGCTGCTGTTCGCTTGTGTAAAAATAATTTGCGAAATCATCTGCAATTTCGCCGTCAATAAGCTCGCACCTGCCGACATACGGCTCCCGCAGCGACAAATCGCGAATAACGCGCAGCTCACCGCTGCCGCCGACAGCACCCGAAACATCCAGCTTTCCGAACTCGTTAAGCGGCAGTTCAACCTCCGGATTGGTGATGCACCCCTTAACGATTCCGCCCATATGCCCGACAACCGTTATGTTGCCCGCAGGCCCTCCGCCCGCAATTGTCGCCGTTATGCTGTCCGTTTCGCTTTTTAGCTGTGCACTCATCATGGAAACGGCGAGCAGCATTCTTCCAAGAGCGGCGGTGCAAACACGGCTTGTTCCGTGAATTTCTCTTGCGGTTTCAACGATTTCGCGTCCCGAAACGGCGATCACGTTCACTGTGCGGTTAAAAAGCAGACCGCGAATGATATTGTCGCGTTCAGCGTATGTGTTTTCAATGCAGTCGACAGTTGCATCGCTTTCGGTCATCTTATTTTCAATTTCGTTATTCATAATGTTTTCCTTTCGCTAAAGGTCATTTGAGCAGGCCGCAAAGGTTATTTGCCGACTCTGCCGGGCTTTCTTGCCGTGAATTGCAGCCGTTCGCTTTCATCACGCGGCGGTTCCGTTGTGAATGCCGAAAAAACCCCGATATTTTCAAAGCCGATATTTTTAAGCCACGAAACAAGCTCCCTTTCGGAATGAGCACGTTGAATATGCTTTTCGGAAAATCTGGAATAGAGCGGTTCGCCGTGCGCGTCGTTTGCCGACTTCACAAAAAACTCCAGCTCCATTTCCACAAGCTTGCTCTCCGCATCATAGCAGTTTTGCCAGAAGTATGCAACGTCCGTTCTGCTGTCGCAATAGCCGTTTTGCCCGAGAATGTGCTGCAATTTATATCTTGACGAAACATCAAACAGCAAAATGCCGCCCGGCCTGAGCCCGTTGAATGCCGTCAGAAGGAATTTTTCAACATCCTCGCGGCTTGTAAGGTAATTCACGCAGTCACATGCCGCAATGATGCAGTCAACGGGACGATGCAATTCAATGCGGCGCATATCCATGCATATAAATTTTGTTTTTTGCCCGCACCGGCGGGATTTTTCAGCGGCAACTTCGAGCATGTCCCTTGAAATATCCGAACCGGTGACATCGTACCCGGCTTTGTTGAGCCGAAGAGTCAATGCGCCTGTTCCGCAGCCGCACTCAAAAATTCTCGCTCCTTTCGGAAAGTCGGTCGGCAGCAGCGATATTATATAATTCGCCCATGCATCATAATCCGTATTGTCCATGAAAATGTCATAGACCTCCGCAAATTTTGCATTATATTGTTCCATTGCCGACACCTCCCGAATTAATCAGCGAACACAAAATAATTATAAACCAATATAGCGGATTTTGCAACATCGCGAAACTGTGGAATGCACCGTTTATCGGTTAAAAGCTGTTTGCCGCAAGACATGTTCCTGCAAAAGGCAAGTATTAGACAGTTCTGAGAAAGCGACAGAAAAAGCTGTTTTCCGCAGGTATAAACCGCAGTCCTCCTTGATTCCGTTTCGGAATTAAAATTGCAGAATCCGCAGATACTATCATGCAGCAGGCGGCGGAACAGCCGCCGAACCGCTCAAACGCGGTAAAAAACAAGGTACAGAAATACCGCATGATGCAGGAGGAATCCGAAATGACAGAAACAAACACTTCAGGAATAATCACTGCCGCGGCAGACATTATTGCGGGGGCATTCAACGCACTTCCGAAGCGGGTATGTAATCAGCATAAATTTTCCGACTATGCCGACTATCTGCATGAAAACCTGCCTGCACAAGCGGAGTTGGACTTGCAACGTGAAAAACCGCTGAACCCTGCACCGCTCGTTTCCGTCGCAATTGCCTGTTCGGGAGCAAGCCGTGCGGCCGTTCGCTCAACGCTCGAAGCGCTCGGCAAACAAACCTATGCAAATTTTGAAGTTTGCGTGGTTTCGGAGCTTGCGCAGGCAGGGCTTACGGATTATGAAGGCATTCCGAAATTCAGGCTTGTGCTTTTTAACGGCACAGCGCACGAACAGCTGAAAGCCGCCGAGAAGATGCTTAACGGTGCATACTTTTTGCAGCTGCTGCCCGGAGATTTGCCCGCACCGGACGCGCTTCACATGCTTGTTCTGCAAACTCATTCAAATCCCGAAGCGGAGGTTGTTTTTGCCGATGAGGACTCCGTGATTGACGGCATTCGGCAAAACCCGATTTTTAAGCCCGACTACGGGCGCGACACATTGCGTTCCTTCAACAGCATCGGGCGGCCCATGCTTGTTTCCAAACGTGTACATACGGCTGTCGGCGGGTTTCGCGGCAGCACACCGGCCGAGCTTTGGGCTTACTGCATTGACTGTGCTTCGGCTGCCAAGCAGGTCATTCACATTGCAAGAATCGGGCTGACCGTTATCCGCGACTGCGACGGCAGCGAAATTCCCTGCACCGATATACTGAAGCGTGAATTCAATTCCCTTTATCCCGGCGACGGTTCGGGAAAGAAAAACCGCACAAACGGCTACTGCTTTGAGGGCAGCGTTTTGGGTACACTTCGTATGCGTTACCCGAGAAAACGCGAACCCTCCGTCGGCATTGTTATCGCAGGTGCGGACGGAGTTGAAAACCTTCAGCGATGCATTGACTCGGCGGAGATGCAGTCAACGGTTGATTGCAAACGAATTATCATTGCGGATGATGGCAGCGGGGATGAGCGAATGCGCCGCTATCTTCTGGCACTTAAAAAGAACAGGGCGGCAGAGATCGTTCACGTCAATGCGGAACAGCCGCTGCCCGAAACGCTGAATGCATGTGCATGCAAAGCCGCCGCGGATTTGCTGCTGTTTTTAAACGGAAACATTGAAATTCTCTCCCCTGCATTCCTTCGCGAATTCACCGAACTTGCGCTTCGGCACGGCGCAGGTGCGATTGGCGGAAAAATCGTGAACGAAAGCGGAAACATCCTTCCGCCGGCACCGTTATCGGCCTTAACGGCTGGGCACAAAGCCCTTATTCCGGCGAAAAGGATGATTTTGAAGACTTTTTAAAATGCAGTTTTCTGCACGTTCAGCGCAATGTAACCGCCGTCAGCGGCGCATTTATGGCAGTCAGCGGCGAAAACTTTTTCAGTTTCGGCATGTTTGACGAAACACTGTCCGGAGTGGGATGGGACACGGAGTTCTGTGTTCGGCTCATGCGAAAAGGTCTTGCAAACTGCTTCACTCCGTTTGCAAAGGCGCGGTTATCGGGCAGACTTCCGAATGATTATGCCAATGCAGGCAAAGCCAATCTTTTGCGCTGTTATGACGTATATCGCGAAACACTGCTTTGCGGCGACAGGTATTTCAACCCAAACTTTGATTATGCAAACCCCGTTCCGACTCTCGCCGCGGTCCCTTACCCGCCGATAAAGCTGAATCCGCTTTATTCCGGCTGAGCTTCACCCGCAATCGACCGAAAACGCATCAGTTTTCGCCGTCATCCGCATTTATCAAAGCTTCCGCAAGGGTTTTATATTCCCCGGTGGGATCGGTTTCGGGAAGGGTTTCAACCTTTTTGAGGGTTCTGCAAATTTGCCTTGTGCGAACACCCACAAGCGTTTCAAGGTCATTATGCGCCTTTTCAAGCGATTTCTGAGTTGCTCTGAGCACATCGTCAAACTTTCCGAACTCTCTTTTTATCTGAGAGAGCAAATCCCAGACCTCGCTGCTGCGTTTTTGTATTGCAAGTGTTCGGAACCCCATTTGCAGGCTGTTAAGCAGTGCCGCCATGGTTGAAGGACCGGAAAGGTTAACGCGGAAACGCATTTGCAGCTCTTCGATAAGCCCGAGCCGCACCGCTTCGGCATAAAGTCCCTCCGTGGGCAGGAACATGATCGCAAAATCCGTTGTGCGCGGGGGATTTATGTATTTTTCCTTTATATCCTTCGCGCATTTCAGAAGAACTTCACGCAGGTTTTTCTGCGCAGCGGCAACATCCTCGCCGGAATCATACGCATCGCAGAGTTTTGAATAAATATCCGCAGGGAATTTGCTGTCAACGGGAAGGTAAACCGCTTCTCCGCCGTCATTCGGAAGTTTTATTGCAAATTCAACGCGCTCATTATTCTGTTTTCCGGCGTCAAAATTACATTCGTACTGTTCCGGCGCAAGAACTTCGCCGAGAATTGCGCCGAGCTGAATTTCGCCGAGCGTGCCGCGTGTTTTGACATTTGAAAGAACCTTTTTAAGATCACCCACTCCGCTTGCAAGCGTCTGCATTTCTCCGAGCCCCTGATAGACCTGTTTAAGACGTTCATCAACAAGCTTGAAGTTTTCGGAGATTTGCTTCGTGAGCGTCTCCTGCAATTTTTCGTCAACAACACCGCGAATTGCATCAAGCTGCTTTTCGTTGCGTTCCGTCATGAGCTTCACGCTCGCATCCATTGCCGCCAGTTTTTCCGTGCAGACCGTTTCAAAATGCTTATTGCGCGTTTCCGCCTGCTCCGCCTGTGTTTTCAGCAGAGTATTCTGAGCAGCAAGTCTGTCCGAAATCTGTTTTTCGAAGGAATCCTGCCCTGCGGCAAGCCTGTCGGAAAGTGACTTCTGTTCGGAAGCGAGCTTTTCGGAAAGCGCGTTTTGTTCGGTATTCAGTTTTTCCGAAAACGCTTTCTGTTCTGCGGAGATTCTTTCCGCCGCCGCTGTCTGTGCCTCCGCAAGGCGGGAAGCGGTTTCGCGCATCGAAGAAGCAATGCTTTCATTTAAAGCATTTTTAAATCGTTCATAATCATTCTTTGTTTGTTCGTTGTATCGATAAAGTGCGTCCGAAAGCTCCTTCAGCCTGTCCTGAAGTCTGCGTTCAAGCTCCGCCGAGGCATTGCCGACGGCAGAGTTCATTGCGGCGCCGACCGCGTTTTCCAATTTGCGTTCAAGCTCTGCGCGTTTCACGTTTTTTTGCATTCAGCTGCCCAAATAAAACAACAGCCGAAACGGTTCCCGCCAACAGGCTGAAAACCGTAATGATGAGCAGGATAATGAATTGAGTGTTCGGCATACCTTATTCTCCTTTGTTTTCCTCTGTTTTGAATTGTTATCCGCCGCACGGTTCGGTTCACCGATGCCGTTTGCCGGTAAATTATTAAACCCGCAGCTCAACAGGCAACCCGTTCTGAACCGCCCGCCGGCGCGGGTTATATAAGCAGTCACTTGTTTAAGCTGAAGCGGTGCAGTTGAATGAATCGACCGCTCAGCCTTGGTTTTTAATCAGCCTTATCAGTCTTCATCGTCCTCCTGCGCGCGTCTGCGCGGTGCTTTTTTTGCGTTTCCGCCGTTCTTGCGCTTGTAAATTTCAACAGCGGCAAGAGCAATGATCGCGATAAGCGCAACTGCCGCAATAATGATAAGAATACTGTACCATACTTTCAGCGCACTTCCCGTTTTTGTGAGCATTCCGTCCAGCTTGCTGCCGATATTCGGATCGTCAACGACCGTGACCCCGCCCGTTGCCGGCGGTTCGTTCGGAACGGTGCCTTCGGCATCGATATATTTTGCGGTCAGATGCGCCTCAAACATGTGCGTGTTGCCCGAAGCGTCAAGAGCCGTCAGGAAGAACACAAGATCTCTTTCTCCGCCGACGTTAAGATCGATATTGAATGACTGTGCGCCGGAGTTGGGTCCAAGAACGGCAATCTTGTGGATTTCATAATCCAGTTCTTTTTCGGTCAGGACAACATCGGTGTAGGGAGTGCTTCCCGTGTTTGTAACGGTGAAAGTCAGCCCAATGATATTCTCTCGATTGAGTTGCGTGCGAACTTCCGCGCGGAACTCAAGGCCGAGAGTTGTCGGATCGATGTAAGGGCGAACAGTGTAGCTCTTTGTGTTGTCCTTAAACACGATGCCGGACGAATAAACGCCGGTGATGTTGAACACAACATAGCGAACGGCCTCGGGGTTTCTGACGAAATATTTAATGGTTTTCGACTCACCGATTGCAAGGCTGAAACCGCTTTGAACAACGGTTCCGAGATCGTCCGTAACGGTGAGCGAATTCAGGCTCTGGTTGCCGTTGTTGGTCAGATACAGTGTAAATTCAACGCCCTCCGGTGTGGGTGTGCCGATTTCGACCGTTTTGGTGAGCTGCGCATTTATAAGGCCGATGGTAAGCCCCGAAAGCGTTACCGACAGGGCATTTGTTGACCCCTCGGGAACAAACGATACAGTCGGTTTGCTCGTTACGGTTGATGTGCGCATTGTGTATTCATAAGTGAATACGCGGCTCTCTCCCGGGGCAAGGCTGAATGCGGGAAGCATTGCCTGTGTACCGGCAACATTCTTATCAACAAGGATAATGCTGTTGAGCTTTTTAGCACCCGTGTTTATCATCGTATACGTCAATTTGACAATATCACCTGCCGAAGCAATCGATTTGTCAACGCTGCGCGAAAGCTTAAGATAAGCCGTATCCGCACGGGAAATGACAAGAGTCAACTCACGCGAACCTGCGGTTTGGGTTGCCGTATCGAACCATGCAATTGTAAAGCGCAGTGTTTCGCCGATTTGTTCCTGGGCAACGTTCATCGTGCCGGTAAATGTGCGCGATTCCCCCGCGGGAACATCGGAAGTGTTGAAAGAAACGCCGTATGTGTTGATTATTGAAACATTTGTGTACACACCGCCGCCGGGCTGAGTTGACGGCTCGGGTTCGGGTGTCGGCTCGGGTGCCGGAGTGGATTCCGACGGTTCCTTTATCAGGGAACCTGTTGCGGTATCATCCAACCCCTGTCCCGCAGCACCGCCCGGGTTGCGAAGCGTGATGCTTACGGTGACCTGTCCGGGACCGGACAAAAATGCGGGGTTTGCCGAAATGCTTGCCGCGTCCGTTCCGTTTTTTGCGGGCAGAACGGTGATTTCGGCGGAATTGCCATGAACAGTCTGCGCATTTGCGGCGAACCCCGTTGAAACGGGAAGAACAGCCGCAAAAGCGATCAGTGCAGCGAACAAAGCGGTAAATATTGAAAATTTCCTTCGAGTCAATGCTTTCTCCTTATCCCGAACAATGCAGCAGGCACTGTCGGCTCATGCGCTGCGGACACAGAATTCACCCGCCGGCGCATGTACATAAAATATCAATCGTATTATACAGCATTCACCTCGATTTGGGCAAGAGTTTTTATTAAAATTATATTCAACTTGTTTTTGCTGTCTGTTTTTATCGGCTCCGCGATTCGGGCACGAGAAACCGTGATTTTGGCACCGAATGTGTCCCTTCGGCGGAAAAATGTGATTTATTCCCGCACTCATTGGCAAACGGGGCTGAATGCTGTATAATAGACAGCGGAATGGATACTCTCGGCGCACCGCTTGCCGGCGGCAGAATTAATGTGCAGTTTTCGGCAGTTCTTAAGCGTCAGCAGCAAAGCCTCGGTTTTCGCTGCTTCCGATATCGATTGATTTTCGGGAATGCTCTGAATAATCGTTAATCAAAAATCAGGGGGTTCCGTTTTTCCAAAACTCAGAACGGAGGAATCACACACTATGACCGCAACAAACAACGACCGCCGCAAGCCCGGCTGCTCAGCCGCGGCAGGATCGGGATGCGGAAGCATTTTCGCCGGCTTTTCCAAAAAAACTTCGATATTCATGCGTGTTGTCTGTTTTATTGCAGCAGCAGCTTTTCTGTTCTGCTTCAGCGGATGCAAGAACAATAATAACGACAAAAACGGTGTTCCGAACGACAAGACCGCTGCAGTCGCATCCATCGGGGACGAAACCGTGAGCTACGCCCTCTATACGGCTGCCTTCGACTCATATCTTTCATACATGGAACAAATGGGCTATGATCCCGTCAGCAACGAGGAAGAGCTGCAAAAATTCCGCGATTGGGTGCTTGAATATCTTGTTAAGGATATGGTGGTTCTGTATCGGGCAAAGGAGGAGGGATTTAAACTTTCCGATGAACAGATTGCGGAATCCGATGCACAGGCGGAAACCGAACTTAAAGAGATATATGACGAGTATATGAAAACTGCCGAAGAATCCAATGCCAAAGACGATTCAAAGACTGTTCAGCAGTATTTCGATGCCGCCATTGCGGAGCTTTCCGAGTATTACACCGGCAAAACCATGACCTATGATGAATACTGCGAGGAATATAAACTCGAACTGCGCAACACGGCGCTTATCGAAGCGTACAAGGAGTATGTTTGCAAAGATTTTTCCGTGACGGATGCAGACATTGCCGATTGGTACGAAAAGCAGCTGAAATCGGATAAGGAGCTCTATGCCTCCAATCCCGGGCAGTATAAAGATAACGAAGAGTACTTTGAAAAATACTGCGGTATCTACGATGATGCCGCGCCCGCGCTTGTTGTTCCGGAGGGATACTCCCGAATCATGGATATTGTTGTTATTCCCGAGGCGAACTCGGCGATGACTACAAAAAAAAGAACGAACAGCTTGATTCGCTGCGTGAAGAATGCACATCCCTGCTTTTTACGGATGCCTTAAACGGTGACGGCGCAAATTCCGAGCGAATTGCGCAGCTGATTTCGGACTATAAAACGCTTCAGGCTGAATGCGATGAAATGTACAATAAATTCATTGAGCCTTATCGTGCAAAAATCGACAAGGCATTTACCGAGCTTGAGGCGGGGCGGACTTTGCTCAGGTCATGCTCAAGTATACAGAGAACGAATACGTTGCAGGCAGCGACAGTTACGGGGGCTGCGAAACCTTCCGCACAAAGGGGCAGTTGATTTCAACAAAACACAGCTCCTCAAAGGGTGACTGGAGTTCAACCGTCAAGGAGATTTATTCGCTGCTTAAGCCCGGTGAATACTCGGATGTGTTTACCGACACGGACGGCAGCCTGCATATCATTTACCGCGGCGCGGACGAAACGCCCGGCGAAGTTAAGCTTGCTGATGTGATTGACAAAGTAACGACGATCGTCAAAGCGACAAGCGATACCGAAGCATGGGACGAGCTGCTTGATACATGGATGGATGACGCCGATATTGTGTATGATAAAGACCTTATCGCATCCGTCGGAAAAGACTATGTTAAAGAATAATCATTAAAGAGGAGCACCTGATGAGACTTGATAAATACCTTAAGGTTTCGCGAATTATCAAACGCAGAACCGTTGCAAACGAAGCCTGTTCCATGGGACGGGTAACGGTGAACGACAAAGTTGCAAAACCTGCAGCCGATGTTAACCCGGGGGACATAATCAGCGTTCGCATGGGCGCAAAACGGCTGACGGCCGAAGTACTTGCCGTGCGCGAAACCGTTCGCAAAGAGGAAGCGTACAGCATGTACAGAATCATTGAGGACAGTTTGAATACCGATGCAGATTGACATCGCAGCCGAAAGAGGCACGAAACAGCATGGAAAAAACTACAGTATCCGCAATTCTGCTTGCGGCCGGTTCATCCTCGCGAATGGGCGAAAACAAAATGTTGATGCGTTTTTGCGGCAAAACACCCGTCGAGCTTTGTGTTGAAGCTTTTTGCGGAATTGCCGATGAAGCCGTTATTGCCGTTTCGCCCGACACGGAGGAAATTGCACTTACAGCGGCAAATTCCGCGCCCTACCCTGTGAAAATCGTTCGCGGCGGAAGTACGCGGCAGGAGTCAGTATTCAATGCCGTCCGCGCAGCATCGGGTGCGATTACCGCCGTTCACGACTGTGCCCGCTGCCTTGTTGACAGAGAAACCATTAAAGCCAGCCTGCGTGCCGCAGAGCAATACGGCTGCGGCATTGCGTCCGTGCCCGTTACGGACACAGTTCGTTTCGGCGATACCGGAGAAACGCTTGACAGAAGCAGGCTTCTTGCGGCACAAACTCCGCAAAGTTTCCGCAGAGATATTCTTTTGAATGCATACAGCAAGGCCGTCGGCAGCTTCACGGATGATGCCGACCTTTGCCGCTCAACGGGAGTACAGCTGCATTTTTCTCCGGGCAGCAAACAGAATCTGAAGCTCACAACGCGGGACGATATTCCGTATTTTGAGTTTTTGCTTTCAAAACGCAGTGAACGGAATCTCCCCTCGGGCAATGTGTCCGCAAGATCCTCTGCGGAGCCGCGCTCGGGAGATAATCCGATTTTACCGACAGCGGAGGTAAGTAATATGTTCAGAATCGGCATCGGCGAAGACACCCACCGCCTTGCAGCCGGGCGAAAGCTCATCCTCGGCGGCGTTGAAATTCCGTTTGAACTCGGACTGCTTGGGCATTCCGATGCGGACGCACTTGCTCATGCCGTGATTGATGCCCTCCTCGGCGCATGCGCACTCGGCGACATCGGGCAGCATTTTCCCGACAGTGATGAAGCATTTCGCGGCATATCGAGCCTTTTGCTTGCAAAAGAGGCCGCTGCACGCATTCGCGCAGCCGGATTTGAAACTGTGAATATCGATTCCGTGATAACGGCTCAAAAGCCGAAGCTTGCGCCCTTCCGCGAAGCAATGCGTGCAAACCTTGCCAAGGCTCTCGGCGTTCCGCCGGAAAATATCGGCGTCAAGTTTACAACGCCCGAAGGAACCGGTCCGGAGGGTAATCTTGAATGCATCACCGTTCGTGCTGTTGCAGCGGTGCAGAAAGTGCGGATGCAGTGCTGATACGGATGCAAACCGACTCAAGCTTACAACATGCAAAATGACTTTTGATTTTTCAAAAAAACTCTTCGTTTCAACCATTGCGGAGGACTGCGCTGCTGCTGCGCGGGAACACTCGCTGGGACTTGAAATTGCAGAATTCTGCTATGCGCCGAACATGGATACGGACAGTGCGGCGCATTTTCGCCGCGTTTCGGAGCTTACTGCCGAATCGGGCTGCGGTCTGCGGCTGCTGCTTCACGCCCCGTTTGCGGAGCTTTCTCCGTGTGCAATAGATCCGCTTGTTCGCGACGTTGTTCGGCGGCGATTTGACCAAGCACTGTTTGCGGCGGATGTTATCGGAGCAAAACGAATTGTGTTTCACTCGGGATTCATACCTTTTGTTTACTACAAAGAGTATTTCATTGACGAATCCGTTAAGTTTTGGCGTGATTTTCTGAAAAACGCACCGAACGACATTTATTTTTTGCTTGAAAACGTTATGGAACCCGAACCGGAAATCACAGCGGCGGTTGCCGAGGGCGTGAACGATTCGCGCTTCGGGCTTTGCCTTGATATCGGGCATGCAAACAGCCGCGTTTCCGAAACCCCGCTGACGCATTGGATCGACCGCTTCGCACCGAAGCTTATGCATGTTCACCTGCACAACAATTTCGGCGGGGACGATCTTCACAATCCTCTCGGCAGCGGAAATATTCCGATGCGGGAAACGATTGAATATATCATCCGAAAATCTCCGGATGCAACCTTTACGATTGAAAACATGACTGCCGCGCCGTCCGTTGTTTGGCTGGTTGATAACGGCTTTTTGAGCAAATAATTCATGATATGCAAAATATATACATTGGATTGAACTTATGAACGAAACCGAACTGAAAGCATTGCTTTCCCGCATTCGCCCCGCCGATTCAGCCGCAAAAGCTGCCGCAAAGGAAAGGCAGAGCAAGCTTGCAAAGCCTCCGGGAAGCCTCGGAGCACTTGAGGAAATCTCCGTCCGACTTGCGGGAATTACAGGGCGCGTGTGCAATCGCATAGAAAAAACACGCATAGTTGTGTTCGCAGCCGATAACGGAATAGTTGCCGAGGGCGTTGCTTCAACTCCGCAGAGCGTGACGCTTGCGCAGGCAATAAATATGACTCGCGGCAAAACCGGCATGTCCGCAATTGCGCGGGATTTCGGCATTGATGTTGAAGTTATCGATGTCGGCATAAATTCCGACAGTGTTCCCGAAACCATTCTTGACCGCAAACTGGGGTTTGGCACCGCAAACTTTTCAAAGCAGCCCGCAATGACGCGCAGTCAGGCTGTCGATGCCCTTGCGATCGGAATCGAGGCAGCCGAGCGTGCGCACAACTCGGGCGCGGATGCACTCGGCATAGGCGAAATGGGTATCGGCAACACAACAACATCCGCCGCTGTGCTTGCCTGCCTGCTGAATCTCCCTGTTGAAAGCGTCACCGGACGCGGAAGCGGGCTTACGGACGAGGGATTTGCACTGAAAAAACGTGTTATTTCAGATGCAGTCGCGCTGCACAAACCCAACGGAGCGGATGTTTTGGACGTGCTGTCAAAGGTTGGCGGATTTGATATCGCCGCAATGGCAGGCGCATTCATCGGCTGTGCGCTGTTCGGCATTCCCGCCGTTGCGGACGGACTGATTTCCGTTACTGCTGCACTTGCGGCAGTTCGGCTCTGCAAAACGGTGCGCGACTTTGTTTTTCTTTCCCATGCTTCATATGAAATCGGCTATCGTGCCGCGGCGGCGGAACTTGGCATGGAACCATGGCTTAATCTCAACATGCGGCTCGGCGAGGGCAGCGGCTGCCCTGTTGCGTTTCAGGTCATGCGCGCCGCCTGTGCGGCAATGAACGATATGGCAACCTTTGATGAAGCCAGCATCAACGATAACTACCTTGAAGACATTCGAAACGAATCGGCGTTCTGCGTTAAGACCGTTTGAAAACTCGGGAGCGAAAATGAAAATACTCATAGTCGGCGGAAGCAAAAGCGGAAAAAGCATGGCGGCTCAGCGCATTGCAAGGATGCTTGCGGCGCGCGGCTCCTGCCCTGCGTACTATTGGGCAACGATGGAACCTTCCGATTCGGAAGACGAAAAGCGCATTGCGCGCCACCTTGAAGCGCGAGCCGGTTGGGGCTTTGAAACCATCGAATGCGGCCGAAATACCTCCGCTTTTTCCGCATCGGTTCGCGGAGGCTGCGTACTTTTTGACAGTGTGACGGCTCTGCTTGCAAACGAAATGTTCCCCCCGCCTGCACAAAATGCCGATTTTTCCGTTGATTTTGCAGCCGGGGAACGTGTTGCGGCCGAACTGTCGAAAATTGCAACAGCAGCAATGCATTTTATATGTGTATGCGATGACATTTTTCGTGACGGAATGCAATATGACGCTGTTACCGAAAGCTACCGCCGAGCATTGGCTTTTGTTTGCAGACAGCTTGCTTCCGAATTCGATATTGTGGTTGAAGCATCGTCGGGAATCACGCGAACTATAAAGGGAAATGCGTTGTTTCTTCGAGATGTTCCAACGTTCCGAACGCGCATACAGTGACTGTTTGTTTCTTTTTATTTTATTGTTATGAAGTTGTTTATTTACGGTTTTTTTATGGCATGGGGCATGTTTCTTGCAATCCCCTGTCCCTTCAGGCGCTGGGATGAAGCTGCACGCGGCAGAATGCTCGGCTTTTTGCCGCTCATCGGGCTTATTGTCGGCGCAATTTGGGCTGCGGCCGCTCGTCTTTGCACGGCTCTCAATTTACCCTCTGCCGTTCGCGCATTGATTCTTTGCGCTTTGCCGTGGCTTGTGACCGGCTTTCTGCATCTTGACGGGTTCATGGACGTTTGCGATGCTGTGCTTTCGCGGCGCGATCTTGAAACCCGGCAGCGCATACTGAAGGATTCCCACTGCGGCTCGTTCGCCGTCATATGCATGATTCTGCTCGCCGCCGCGCAATGGAGTCTTTTTTTCTCATTCGAATCTTTCGATTTCAAAGCATTGTTGACGCTTGCGGTTCTGCCCGCCTGCACACGCGCCTGTTCCGGAATTGCGGTTCAAACGCTGAAACCGATGCAAACGAGCCAGTACAGCGGAGCTGTTCGGAGCGCGGCCTCCGTCGTTTCGCTCTTTGTTCAGCTCGCACTCTTTCTTGTACTTCCCCCGCTGCTCTGCGGCAAAGTCGGTTTTGCGCCGATTGCGGCTGTTGCGGTATATTGGATTTGCATTCTGCGCGAAAAAAAGCAGCTCGGCGGCATGAACGGAGATATTTCAGGCTTTTCGCTTACACTTGCGGAGCTTGCGGGCATTGCGGCACTGCTTCTGTTTGGCCGCATGTGAACGGATTAAAGCAATTGAATCGATAAAAACAACTGAAACAGGTATTTATATGAACTCAAACGAAACATATGAAATTGATAAGTGCGGCGGGCTGACGCTGATTATCGGAGGCGCATATCAGGGCAAGCTGACCTATGCCGTGCAGCGGCTTGGGTTCAATGCCGCCGCTGTCCTCGACCTTGCCGCCGCACAGTGCCCCGAAGCAAATGTTTTCGATTCCGTTATCGGCGGGAACAGCAGTGTTTACATTCATTTTGAGGCATTGACTCAAAAAATTGCCGCCGAATATGCCGACCTTGACGCGGCAGTCAAACGGCTTGACGATGATTTTCTTGCACCGCTGTTCACATTGTCCGAAAAAAAACGGACTGCACTCATTGCGCGCGAAATCGGCTGCGGCGTTGTTCCTCTCTCCGAGAAGGATCGCCTTTGGCGCGAGCTGCACGGCGCCGCCCTTGCAAAGGCTGCGGCAAAAGCAGACAGCGTGATACGGCTTTTTTGCGGACTTCCCGAAAGGTTAAAATAGCGAAAGGAGTTTTTCAACAATGAAGCTGACTCTGATACGGCACGGCATGACCCGCGGCAACATGCTGCATATTTATTACGGCAGTACCGATTTGCCCATTCTTCCCGAAAGTTATGCCGAGCTTGAAGCACGTGCAAAAACGGGCTTTTATCCGACCGCCGAATGTTATTACACCAGCGGAATGCTGCGCGCCGAGCAGAGTTTCGCGCTATCTACGGGGACACTCCGCACAGTGTGCTTTACGGAATGCGTGAAGCGGACTTCGGAGATTTTGAAATGCGGAATTATGCCGAACTGAAGGATGATCCTGCATATATCAAATGGATTTCAGGAAACAATGAGGATAACATTTGTCCAAACGGCGAAAGCGGTGCGCAGGTCACGGCGCGCGCACTTGAGGCACTGAAACCTGTCATTTCCGAAGGGGTTGATGCAGTCGTTGTTGCCCACGGCGGCGTTATCGGCGGCGTGCTTGCGCATTTTTTTCCGAATCCGAACGGCAGATTCGCCTTCACGCCGGCACCCGGTGACGGTTATACCGTTGAATTTTGCGGCGAAAAGCCTGTTGCCGTTTACAAGCTTTCGGAACGGCAGTCACGCACATAAAAGTCACGAATGTGAAGCAAAAAGTGCAAAAAACCGATGCGGGATCCACATTCCGCACCAGTCCGAGCCGCAGCAATTCAATAGTTCAATTTGATTTTTTCTTTTTGATACTGTATCTAAAAGAAAAAATCGCACCCGTTCTTCAGCAGCGAACTGCACACGGCAAGGGAATGAATGCTCCTGCCAGGCGTCCCCGCGGCACATCGTCTTATCCGCTTAATGCTGCTTCCGTCAGGACCTGACATGGTTCACGGCAGAAAATTGCACGGGACCCGGCCGTCAACACACCCACTTTTGCCGTGCGCAAACCTCGAACGGGATGCGACTTTTTAATTATACAACATTCCCGTTGGCTTTGCAAGGGGAAAACGAAGATTTTTTCACTTTTCGAATTATACAAAAAAACAGTTGCAAACCGTCCGGAAAAATGATATGATTATAATATGTGCGTTATTTTTTTGTGAACAAATGTATTGCGAATACCGAATGCGCGCCGTATTTTCAGTGCAGCACGCAAGGCCGATTTCGCGTTGAGTTCAAATTGTATTTGCGAAAAACAGAATTTAAATCCTTTTCCGCAAAGAGCGATTCGTTCAGTGCGTTTTCGGGTTTGTTTATTAAACAGTTTGTGAATCGGTGTTTGTATGCAGCACGGAGGAATCGATGTATCTTATTGCGAACGGCCGCCTTATCACGAGGGTTCCCGGGGATGAATTTTTCATGAAGGACGGCGGCGTTGTCGTCGTTGGGAGCCGCATTGCCGAAGTCGGCACAACGGCCGAACTTGTGTCAAAATATCCGCGTGCGGAGTTTATCGATGCATGCGGCGGCATAATAATGCCCGGTTTTATTGATGCACACACGCGTTTTTATTCGTCTCTGACCTGCGGATTTGATCTTCCCGTCAGCGAACGGGCAGAATACTATGAATTTTTGCATAACGGCCGCTGGTCCATCGACAGGCATCTCACGCTTGACCTTGTCAAAATGTCCGCATATGCTTCAATTGCCGAACGAATTAAAAACGGAGTTACGACCGTTTTCGACAGTCATGCAAGCTATTTTGAACCGACAGGGAGCCTTGGTTCGATTGCTTCCGCCGTTCGCGACTGCGGCATACGTGCCTGCCTTTGCTATGAAACAAGCGACCGCGACGGGAACGAAAAAAGCGAACTTGCAATTTCGGAAAACCTGAATTTTTATGACAGCATTTCCGCAATGAATATTCCGACAATACGCGCAATGTTCGGGCTGCATTCATCCTTTACGCTGTCGGATGCAACGCTTCGCAAATGCGTTGTACGCAACAAAGGACGCACGGGTTTTCACATCAGCGTTTCCGAAAGCCCGGATGATCTTTATGATTCCACGCAGAAATACGGCTGCCGCCCGGTTCAGCGATTGCAGAACGCCGGTGTGCTCACACCCGATTCGCTGCTTGCACACTGCACATATGTGGATGATGTCGGGCTTGATATTATCCGCCGAAGCGGAAGCAGCATTGTAAACTGTCCCGAATCGGATCTTTTTAACAGCACGGGATGCTGCCCCGTGTTCAAAATACTTGAAAAGGGCATTACTCTCGGCATCGGTTCCGACTCCTATGCAGCCGATATGCTTGAAGTTGCAAAAATGTCGCTGAGTGAACTGAGACACACCGCAGGCCTGCCGAACGCCGGGTTTCCGGAAGTTGCACGCATTCTTTTTGACGGGAACGCCAAGATTGCATCCCGCACGTTCGGAATCCCGATCGGAAGGATTCAAAAAGGTGCGGCTGCGGATATAATCATTATGGATTATATCCCGTACACGCCGCTGAGTGCCGTGAATACGGACAGGCATATTATCTTCGGCATGAGCGGGCATGAGTGCGTTATGACAATGGCTGCCGGAAGAGTCCTTATGCGAAACCGCAGGCTTACTTTCGCCCGTGAAGACATTCTGAGCCGCAAAACAACAGCCGCCGCAGAGGATCTTTGGCAGTCGGTGAACCAAGATGCGCAAAACAGGCTGCTTCATGATGAGTAAACTCTTTTAATTTTTTTGATTCGGATTTCAAAAAGGGACTGCTGCAAACCTGACCTGATTTTGCAGCAGTTCTTTAAATGTTTAAGTGTTTATTTTTAATTACGGTTGTTCGGCTTTCAGTTCGGGTTCGAGCTTTCGGCATCGCCTGCCGGTGCTTTTGCGCGTTTATCGGCGCGTCGGTCATAGTACCTTGGTTTTTTCTTGAATTTTGCAGGTTTCTGCTGCTTTTTAAATCCGCCGCCGGGTCTGTCGGGTCTGTCCCCTTTTTCAACTCCGTCGAACTCGTCCTCGTGTTCAAGCATTTCGAAAGACTTTAAGCGCGGCGTCCATTGTCTTTTGTTTTGCTTTTTGTTAAATTTTCGGCCGCTGTCACCCCCTTGGGAGTGTTTTTGCACCCGATTGCCATTTTGCGCAGACTTTGCGGTTTTCTGAAAGTTTGAAGGTTTGGAGAACTTTACATGTTTTGCAGGCTTTGCGGCAGGCAGTTCTCCGTCACCCTTTTCCGTTTCATCGGAATGAAATTCATCGTCCGAATAAATATCAGCTCGGTCGTATTTAGGTTCATCAATAAACTCTGCTTCTTTTTCGGCTTCGTCTGAGGAGTCGGGTTTTGAAGCTGCCTGCTGCGGCATTCCATCATCATCGGCATTGCCGCAGCATGACCGCCGCACTCATCGCAGCCGCAGCAGCGAACCCCGTTTTTGTTGACATAATTCAGCTCGTTGAACGGATAGCTCCGAACATCAAGCGTCCCATCGGCAAGCGTTACTTTGACCTTTGTCCTTTCGGTTATGACATTGTTTTCGATAACAACACCGCTTCCGTCAACCGTTACGCATTCGGTGCCGACGGTGGGCATTTGTTTATGCATTATATCATAGCATTCCTGTTCGTATTTCAGGCAGCACATAAGCCTTCCGCAAATGCCGGAGATTTTTGTCGGATTCAGCGAAAGATTCTGGGACTTTGCCATTTTTATTGAAACCGGAATAAACTCCGTTAAAAATGAGCTGCAGCAGACGGGACGCCCGCATGCACCGATGCCTCCGCATTTTTTTGCTTCGTCGCGAACGCCGATCTGACGCAGATCAATGCGTGTTTTAAAAATGCCGGCAAGGTCTTTTACAAGCTCGCGAAAGTCAACTCTGTTGTCCGCCGTGAAATAGAAGCTGAGTTTCGAACCGTTGAATGCGTATTCAACATCAACAAGTTTCATTGCAAGCCCGTGCTCTTCAATCTTGCGCTGACAGGTTTTAAAGGCTTCTTTTTCTTTTGAGAGATAGTATTCATGCTGCTCCCTGTCCTCATCCGTTGCAACGCGGACAACGGGTTTCAGCGGAGCAACGATGCTTTCTTCCGCAATTATCCTCGGCGGCTCGGCAACCTCACCGAAAACAAGTCCTCTTGCGGTTTCAACAATTACATTGCCGCCCTTCTCTATTTCCAACTCCAGCGGATCAAAATAGTAAATTTTGCCGCTGTCCTTAAACTTAACTCCGATTACCTTGTTCATTATTTAAACCGTCCCAATTTTTCATCAAATTATTGAATGCATCCGCCGCATGCCCGAAACAGGCAAATCCTGCTCCGACAGATTAATCGGATATTGCCTCGGCAATATCTATTATCAGCCTGTCGAGAATCGGGTTCACGCCCGCATTCGAACTGAGCCGCATTTCCGCCTCCGTGATTTTTATGACTGCGGAATGAATTGCACCGAACGACAATGCGCCGGCGGCATTATTGAGCCTCATGCCTCCCGAACTGCCGCCCGCAGCTCCCGTTTTTTTGTTTAAAACATCATGACATGCAGCAAGCATGAACCCCAGGCTTTCTTTTGCAGCCTGCCTGTCCCTGCCGATTGATTTTGCCCACCCGAACGGCAGCTTTCCCTCAAAAATATCAAGCAATGCATCAATCGCATTCTGCCTGAGTTTTTGAAAAGCTTCGTCCTGCATGAGCCGCTTCGCACGGGTCAGCGACCCCATGCTCTGCGCCGCAAAACGCTGCGCTTCCGACTTTGCGGCACCCAAGCGGATCAACTCCGCGCCGATTTCCGCCGCAGACGCCGTTCCGAGACGAACGATCTGGCAACGTGAACGAATCGTCGGAAGAATGCGCTGTTCAATGCCCGTAAGCAGAAAAAACGTGCCTTCCGGCGGCTCCTCGAGCATTTTGAGCATTGCATTCACCGCACTGTCGTTCATCATATGGGCATCGGTGATTACAACAACGCGGTTGTTTCCTCCGAACGCCTTTTTGCTGAGCTCCTGCCGAATCATGCGCATTTGTTCAACCTTTGCGCCGCCGTTCAGCTCGTAAAAATCCGGAGAGAATTCCAGCATCTCCGTTTTTTCGCTGCCGAAAAGCAGCAGCGCGGCGCACTGACGCAAAAGCTCCGCAGTCGATGACGGTTCACCTTCCGGCGCGGTTTCATCACAATCCGCACTTGTGACAAGATAACCGTGCATCGCCCTTCCCGCACGAATCGTATTCTTCAGTTTCTGTACATTTTCGTTAATCATGAAAAATCATGAAAAGATTCCGAAACCGCGCACCGCGTGTTCCGAATCAGCAAAACTCTGCCTGCGGAGCGATCTCGCGCACATGATTCAGAAATTCTTCATCGGGATTGAAAAAAATCCTGTGCAGCGCATCACCCTTTTTGTACACAACGGAGTAAGCTTTTTCCGCTTTTTTGCATGAAACATTTGCGGAGTCGATAATCGACGAAGCGTTTTCACCCGAATACCTGCCGCCGGGAGCGCAGACGGCAACTACGTCACCGCCGCAAAGAGTTTCGATTGTTGTGCCTTTTGCACTTACAATGCGTTCGAACACTATTGTTCCGACAGGGTAAGGGTAATCCTCATGCGTAATCATATCGTCAAAACGCGGATCGTAAACGGTCTCCGGCTCTTTGTAAAACACAGTGTAGCGAAAGCCGATGATGCGAAGCCTGTAGATCGCATAGATTGCAGCAAGAACAAGCCCGATAAAAACATAGCGCGGAACATTCGAATCAAAAAGCTTTTCGAGATACATGACCACCGCCCCGACTGCGAAAAAGGCAATAATCAGAACGATGAAAAGAATAAGGTCACTTTTTTGCGATCCGCCGGATCTGTCCACACTCTGTTGATACATGCATAAGCCTCCACGGTTGATTTTGCAGGCAGCGCAGCCTGCCGCTATATTGTATCATTTCGCCGACATGAAGTCAACGGCTCCCGATCATTGCGGAATGAAAGCCGCTCCTGCCGAGATATTCGCAAATTCTCCGAGTTTATATATCTTCGGATTTGGTATTTTCGCAAAGGGAATTATGCAGCTGTTTTTTCCGCAGAAAGGAAATCAACCCGCGTTTTCCGTGCACAGCAGCAGTGTGTTGACCGCATCCTGTGCAATGCGGAACATTTCTTCACCGGTTTTATGTTTGTTTTTGATGACAAGCGCAATTTTTTCACCGGCTGCAAACGCCGCACCGTCAATTGTTCCGACAGCGGCAAACAGCTTTGCGCCGTCCAACGGAGCATCGGCGCCGAAAGTGAAGCGAACCTCCTCCGGACGAACGGTGAAATTCAGAATACCGAGCTGCGCTGCGCGGGATTTATACAGTGCAATATCCAGCAGATTTTGGACTGAGCGCGGGATTTCACCGTATCGGTCGATAAGTTCATCCTGAACATCACGGAACGAGTCAATATCGGTAATCGCCGCAATGCGTTTGTACATTGAAATTCTGCCTGTTTCACGCGGAATGTATTTTTTGGGAATATGGGCATCTATCGGTATCTCCATTACGGTGTCGATCTCCGTCTTTACCGTTTCGCCCTTTGCTTCCTTAACGGCAGCATCAATCATTTTGCAGTACAAATCATATCCGACCTGCGCCATGTGTCCGTGCTGTTCCGCGCCGAGAATATCACCCGCACCCCGAATTTCAAGATCGCGCATTGCAATACGGAAGCCCGCACCGAACTGCGTGAACTCTTTTATTGCCGACAGGCGTTTATCGGCAATCTCGCTGAGAACTTTATTTTGACGGAATGTGAGGTAGGCATAACCGAGCCTTGCGCCTCTTCCGACTCTTCCTCGGAGCTGATAAAGCTGTGAAAGGCCGAATTTATCCGCATCATAGACTATCATGGTGTTTGCATTTGAAATATCGAGTCCGCTTTCAATTATCGTGCTGCAAATCAGAACATCATATTTATAGTCCATGAAATCCATCATGGTGTTTTCCAGCCGGCGTTCGCTCATCTGCCCGTGAGCATAGGCAATGCGCGCTTCAGGCACAAGTTTGCTCAGCGACTCGGCAAAGATATCCATTGTTTTGACAATATTGTAAACAATGTAGACCTGTCCGCCCCTTGCAAGCTCTTTCATGATTGCCTCGCGCACAAGAGCATCATTGTATTCAACAACAAAAGTCTGCACGGGATAACGCGCTTCCGGCGGGGTTTCAATAACGCTCATATCGCGTATGCCGCTCATGCTCATGTGCAGAGTGCGCGGAATCGGGGTTGCCGAAAGGGTCAAAACATCTATATTTCGCTTCAGATTTTTTATCTGTTCCTTATGATTGACACCGAACCGCTGTTCCTCATCGATGATCAAGAGCCCCAAATCCTTGAATTTTACATCTTTTGAAAGAATGCTGTGTGTACCGACAAGAATATCTATGGTTCCGTCCGCAGTCTGTTTTTTTATGCGTGCCTGTTCCGCAGGAGTCCTGAATCGGGAAAGCAGCTCGACCTTTATCGGGAAGCCGGAGTAGCGGGAGCAGAGCGTGTTGTAGTGCTGCTGAGCCAGTATCGTTGTCGGAACAAGAAATGCGCATTGTTTGCCGTCCATCGTACATTTGAATGCAGCACGCAGCGCGACCTCGGTTTTGCCGTAGCCCACATCACCGCAAAGCAGCCTGTCCATTATTTTGTCCGATTCCATATCGGCCTTTATCTCCTGAATGCTTGTCAGCTGATCCGGAGTTTCGCGATAAGGAAAGCTGAGTTCCAGTCTCTGCTGCCAATCCGTATCCTTCGAAAAGCGGAAGCCCTTGCGTCTTGCGCGTTCGCCGTAAAGTTTCACAAGGTCAAATGCAAGTTTGCGCACGCTCGCCCGCGTTCTTGCAACGGTTTTCTGCCACTCGCCGGAGCCGAGTTTTGAAAGCTTTTGCTTTTCCTCCTCTCCGCCGATATATTTTTGCACTCTGTCCATCTGATCCGTCGGAATAAACAGTTTGTCGCCGTCACGGTAGCAAAGCTCGATATAGTCACGGGTTTTTCCGTCAACCGTCAATGTGCTGACGCCCGTGAATCTGCCTATTCCGTGCGCTTCATGCACGACGAGATCGCCGACGCTGAGATCGTACAGCGTCAGTCTGTTATGCGGGTGCTTTGTCGGTTTTGTCTCCGGACGATATTCCGAACCGAAAAGCTCATATTCCGAAACGACCGCAAGCCGAAGCTCCGGATACTCAAACCCGCGCGGAATCGTTTGCCCTGTGATAATTATTTCGCGTTCAACGATGTCCCTGCCGAGTTTTTGAGTGACGGGAGCTTCTATTCCCAAATCGGAAAGAATATCATGCAGCCGTTCCGCATGTCTGCCGGCATAAAGCAAAACGGAGAAGCCTTTTTGCCGCCAAAGGCCGATGTCGTCGCGCAGAGCCGTATCCCCCTGCACATAACGCGAAATCTGACGTGAATCGAATTTAACAAGAAATTTCGGCTTTATCAGCTGATAACTCCTTGAAAACGCAAAAAGCATTGCGGTTGAGCTTCTGTCCAGCGCCGCCATGGTGACACTCGGAGCATTCAACAGTCCCGCCTGAAGCTCATGCCCCTCCCCGCTGTGCAGAACATCCGCAAGATTATCCGTGAAGCGTGAGAAAGCGAACCTTGCGCTTTCTTCAATGCGGGAGGGTTCGTCAAGAATAATCAAGGCGTCCTCCGGCAGATAATCAAGCAAGGTTATCTCGTTCCGCACAAAAAGCGGAAGCAGTGAAAGAGCGTTCTGCGGAATTCCGCCCGCACGCAAAATCTCTGTTTCCGCCGCATAATGCGCTTTTGAGCGCAAAGCCGCAATGCCCTTTTGCCGCATATCCCGATCCAGCGGCAGTTCCGTTGCGGGCAAAATCTCAACGCAATCCGTATTTTCGGTTGAACGCTGGTTAAGCGGATCAAACTCGCGCATTGTGTCTATTTCATCATCAAAGAATTCAATGCGGACGGGATTTTCCGCCGTTATCGGAAAAATATCGATACAGCCGCCGCGCAGGCAGACCTGCCCCCTTCCCTCGCACATTTCCTCGCGTGAATAACCCGCATCGATAAATTTTTTCAGAAGGGACGCAGGTTCAATTACCATGCCCGTTCGAACCGTCTGAGTGAATGCCGAAATCACGGAGGGCGGTGCTATGCGCTGCATAACGGCCTCGATCGGCGCAACCACCAGGCAGGGTTCACCTTTTATCAGCCGTGCTGCCGTTCGCAGCCGTTTTGACGTCAATTCCTGTGACTGAACATAGCTGTGGGCATTGAGCGGCAGTTCCCTTGCCGGAAAAAGCACCGCATCGGGATAATAGCAGCAAAGTTCCTCGTGCACCCTTGCCGCTGCCTGCTCGGACGGAACAACAACAAGCATCGGCCGCTTTGCTTTTGAAAACAGAGCGGCTTCGATATGGGTTCGCTGTGCTTCGCCCAACCCAAAGACACCGGCGGGACCCTTGCCGCCGCAAAGACCTGCTTGCAGCCGTAGGAACTCTTCCGATTTATCTAAAATTGAGAACAGCGGGTTGATTTCGGTGTTCAGTCCCTTCGCTTCCGTCTCTCTGTTTGTCATGTTTGAATTAACTGCCGTATTCTCCATGCGTTCACCCCCTTTGGTGCGTTTAATAATATCCGTTTTGAAAATCAGCCGTTCCGATTATCGGAATCAGGAATTGCCTCTCCGACAAGCCGAACGGTGAAAAGCGCACACTGTCCGTTTGCCGTGCAGCGCAGCCTTGCATTCCCGCCTGCGCAAAGTGCGGCATTTCCGCTTTCCAACTCAAAAAGAAGCATTGTTTCGTTCGCGGCGGGTTCAAGATCAAGTTCCGTTCCGCTGTCAACAAACACCAGCTCGCCTTCCGCCGCACCTTTGCGAAGCATAAGGTTCAAATCCCGCGCTTTGCCGACGCAATGGGTTTGAATTCCGCCGTCGAATGCATACACGGTTGAGCGGGGCAGCACAAGCTTTTCGCTGCCGTTTGCTCCGTGTGCCAACCGCATTGTGCCGCTTACCGATGCAATCAGCCTGTTGTAATCGGGCAGCGATGTAAAATCCGATTCTTCAAGTTCGACCTCTGCCGTGCTGATGCGAAAAAGAAAATTGCGCTCAGCGTAAAGAGCTCCCTCCGGCGCAATATAAATCTCGGTTGTTCTTCCGCCGCTCCAGAGCGATACGGGCATATCGGATGCCGCAATAATCCTCACGCCGCAGGAATCATACTTCGCATTATCCACGTTCATTTTATTCTCTTTCTGCATATTAAATTTCCCCTTCCGACACAAGTGTACGAGCTGAATAAACAGACAAATACAAACTCAATGCAACCGAATACGCCCGAGAGTTCGCTGCCCTCGGGTTATTCCGCCGTGATTTGCGATAGGTCGCCGCAGCCGACAACAGCAGCCGCAGTACCCTTATTCGCTTTATTCATATTATAGAACATCTTCCCGCTTATTGCAAGCACCAAAGCATTTAAAGGCGTCAGCTTGCAGGCTGAAGCAGGCTTTTGTTTCGGCTTCGTCTGCTGTTGACTTTTTTTCATGCAGTTGTTATACTTTCAGTGCAACAAAAGGGCGGGTTCATTCATCCGCCCGAATTTCGGAGGAGAACAACCAAATGAAGGCTTCAACATCCCGCACCGTTTCCGCAAAGGTTCTGCATTCCATCGTTTCTGTTCTGCTTGTTTTTGCGATGATATTCGTTTTTTCCGCATGTCAATCCGACACAGTTGACCCCAACGAAACGGTGAATATCGGCGGCAGTTCCGAAGGAGAGCACAATACACCCGCTCAGACCGCAGATCTTTCCCGTTTGGTTCGCATTTCGCTTACAATCGATGCAACGCGCGCATACAACAACGCGTCTCTGCCGCAGAATATTAAAGACGGCCTTCAAAATGAGGGTATGCTTGTTAAAAACGCAATGCTGACCCTTTCCGAAGGCAAGACCGTTGCCGAAACTTTCTCGCTGCTGCGCACATACGACATCGTGATCGTGTCCGAAAGCGGAGCGGCAGGAACCTTTGTTACAAGCATTCAGGGCCTTGAAAACGGCGCGTGCGGAGCCGCAAGCGGTTGGCTTTTCCGCGTCAACGGCGAATTTCCGAGCGAGGGCATAGACAGCATCGAGCTTCACAACGGAGACAAAGTCGAATGGCTGTTCTCCTGCGACGGCGGAGCGGACGTCGGCATGTCTTTCGCTCAATAACAAAATCAATGCCGATCGCTCCTGCCCGTGCCGCATCAACTGCTGCGGTTTGGTTTTTCTGCTGTGGAAAACGTCGAATTTGCCGCCCTTCCCGAAAAAAATCCCGCACACTTATTCGCTGTGCAGGTCAGTTATTGCGCGGGTTCTGTTTTGTTAACAAAAATGTTACATTTCAAAAGGGCAAAATCCACATTTGCAGCCCTTTGCAATGTTGAAAAGCAGCAAGCGGTCTGGTATAATAAGAAACATGCGGACAACACTCGGCTTGATTTTCGCCGTGCTTCTCCGCAGAGTAAACGAATGGATTTCAACATTATGAATAAAAATAGTTTCAGATACAAAAACAAACGCCGCACCGGAAGGCTGCGTTCCTTCCTTTCCCCCGCGTTGGCTGCGCTGATGGTTTTTTCATCGCTTGCAGCCTGCACACTGACTGCATGCAAAAAAGATGATTCTCCGAATGTCATTGTTGATATTCTGCCCGTGACAAAGGCGCCGCTGCCCTCGGTTGAACCTGCAACCGCGCCGGCTGCCGAAACTGTTTCACCCACGGCAACACCCGCACCTGCCGACACGAATGCACCGATGAACACAAATGCACCCATTGACCAAACCGTTTTCGACAACTGTGCATTTGTGGGCAATTCCACGTTCGAAGGGTTGTATAAATACGGTGTCATTACCCACGGCAAATTTTTCACCCGCGTCGGGCTGAACATTCTTTCCGTATACACCCAAACAACGACCACGGGCAGTGTGCCGGTTATTGATGAACTGAATACGGGCAGCTACGAAGCCGTCATTCTGATGTTCGGCGAAAACGAACTCGGCTGGCCGAATCTCAACACTTTCATCGAAAAGTATTCCAAATTTCTCGATGACATATGGCAGCGTCAGCCCGGATGCGAAATTTTCATCATGCTGATTCCGCCGGTTTCGGCAAAAGTCAGCAGCACAAGCACAACGGGAGTCACGAATGAAAACATCCAGCTTTACAATGCGCAGCTTGTTGATCTTGCGGCGCGGCGCGGCTGTCATTACGTTTCCGTTCCCGAGGCACTCGTTGACGCAAACGGCTGTCTGCCCGCGGATGCATCCGGCGACGGGATTCATTTAAACATGACCTACTCAAAATACTGGGCGGATCATATCTGCCGCACGGTTGCAGCCGTGCTTCGTCCCTGACGGCGGCAGGCCAGAAGGTTAAACATAAAAAAGAGATAAACAAACGGAGGACTTACAAATGAAAAAGGCAAACATTCTCAAAATTGCATCCGCATTCGTTCTTGTTGCGGCAATGCTCATCTTCTGCGCATGCGGCAAGGATTATTCAAAGCTCAAGCTTGATGTAAACTCAATCGGAGTCAACCTTATCAACAATTGCAGCTTCCAGGTAACACCCGAAGCAGTGCCAAATGCGGACGCAGCGATTTCTCAGCTTAAACTTGACGAAACGAAGCTTGCAAAGAATGCGGACGGAAGCTTCAGACTTTTCTATTCCGTCAGCGCTTCCACTCCGGAAGTTGTTATAGTTATCGAAGCGGTTGATGCCGCAGCAGCCGAGAGCATCAGCAAAGGCGCGGTCAAAGAGTGGATCGATTACAATGCCGAGGCATACGCAAGCTACGGCGCGGATCAGGTTCCCAAACTTGAAAACGCCGTCAATCAGACGAACGGCAATTATGTTTTTGTCATCGTCAGCAATGATGCGCCCGCTGCACAGAGCTTTCTTAATGCGCAGATTGACGCTGCATTAAAAACAGCTTAACGCCGCAAAGCGCAATGCACCGTTACCGCATGAATCGAGTTTGCGGATTCACTCAAAAGGTTCAAATCCGCAGCTCGATTCAGTTTTCGTTATACGGAACAGCAACGAACGAACCCACAACCCGAAATAACTATGAATAAAGACTGCAAAATCAAGGTAAAACGCGGCACACGCAATACGGTCGGCTCTGCAAACAAACTGCTAATCGTTCTGTTTGCGGGGTTTATTTCAGTATTTTTCCTTCTTATTATGTTTTTGCCGAAGCATGAAGGCGAGCTGAGTCCGAACGAACGGCGCGTGCTTGCCTCCGCTCCGAACACAAGCCTCGGCAACATTTTGAGCGGCAAATTCTCGGGCGAAGTTGACACATGGATGGAGGATCATTTTCCCGCAAGGAATGCGTTTGTTTCGATTTATTCGCACATGAACCTTTACTCCGGGCGCAGCATCGTTGAAAAAGTCACTCTGGGCAAGAATAACCGCCTGTTCAGCGCACCCGTTCAAAGAGATGATGAAACGATGAAAACAAACGCCGAAAAAATTTCCGGCTTTATAACAGAAAACGATCTGAACGCCTTCACCTTTATCATTCCTTCCGCAGGCTATATGCTTCCGGAGGAGCTTCCCGCCGTTCACCGTGAATATGCCGACGGGCAGATCATCGATGCGCTGAATTCGGTGTACGGACTTCGGAACTGTGCAAAAAGCATATTTGCCGACAATGTTTTCAACAATGCAGGCAATGTTTCCGAGCTTTATTACCGCACGGATCATCACCTGACGATGAAAGGTTCATACATTGCTTATTGCGCAATTGCAAAGAACCTGGGTTTTGAGCCTTTGGCCGAAAGCGAATTTGAAAAGCATTCCTACAGCTTCTACGGCACGGCATACGGGCAAAGCGGTCTTTGGGAGATTCCCGCAGACGACCTTCAGACATGGATCGGAAGCTATGACAGCGACCTGAGCGTTACCGTTATTGACGGCACGGTTGAAACCGAACATCGCGGTTCTCTTGACACGGATAAACTCTCCGACGATGTTGTTGATAAATATGCCGCATACCTGTACAGCAACCACGGCATTACAAAAATCGTGAATCCGAACGTTGAAAGCGGCACACTGTTTGTGCTTAAGGACAGCTACGGCAATGCGATAGTGCCGTTTTTGGCGGCGCATTACAACACAATCATAATGCTTGATACCCGCACGATGTACTACAGCCCCACGATGCCCGCGCCGAGTGAGCTTGCAAAGGAATACAACGCAAAGGATTTTGTTGTTATTTACGGAGTTGATACCGTTGCTGCCGGCAATATCGATTGGCTGAGATAAGCCTTTATTTCGTTTTTCACACAACATATTAAACAGCGACCTCCCCAAGATCAAAAATCGACGGGGAGGTTTTTCATATGCTTTTCGGCAGATCTATTGCCGCACAGCCGATGATAAGCCGATTTTGTGTTTTCCGCTTTTAAGAGATTTTTATAAATATTTTTCTCCTAACAGTTGATTTTTGGTTTTATCTATGCTATAATAGTAAATGATGGAAGAATGCGTTGGCCACCGCTCTTTCCGTCTGCCGATAAAACGCGGACAAAAACCGCGCCTGCGGCAAATAAACAGAAAGTGACCGCCTCAGCTGACAGAAAGAGCGAACCGTTGAAGTCCGCACGCATTGAACGTGCCGACGGAACGGAACGCTCTTATTTGTTTTTTCGGGGAGCTGAGGCGGACGGCTGCAGAATACGAGAGGCTGCCGTGAAACACCGAACGGATTATTTTAAAAAAGAAAGGAAACAGTTTAGTGTCGAAAAAAAGAACATTTAAGGAGCTTTTGCAGCTGCTTCCGCAAAAGGAACAGCCCGAAGACAAAGCCGAAAAGGAAGCAGCGGAACCTGCACTTCAAGGAAACGAAGCCGAAAATGCTGCCGCTGCCGTGCAGCATGAAAACGCATATGCAAAACTCGGCAAAGCTTTTATAAACAGGCTGCATCTGCCGAACGAACTCATTGCGAATGCGTCGGAAGTCGAAAGCATTGTGAACAGGATAATCTCCGTTTGGGAGAAAGTCGAAGCAAAAACCGCTGATTCTGCCGCCGAAGAAAATGCAGAGGAATCTTTTGCAGACGCTGCGGATGCAAATGCCGAACGTCTGCCGCTTCCTCTCGCAGGCGGCCTTGCGCAGGCACCGGAAGCGGATTATGAAACCATGAGCGCGGAGCAGTTCCGAACACTCCGAAAGCAGCTCAAGCGCGCCGCCATGGACGGGCGCAGGATACGACTTTGAGCGCAGATAAAAGCCGAGCAAAACAGATTTATTAAAGAAAGGAAAACAAAATGAACAAAACCACCATCAACACCACCGCAACCGCAGCCGTGAACGCAAAGTTCCCTGCGAAATATTATGACAGGCAGCTTCTTGAAAGCGCAAAGACGCGATTTGTCCATGCGGAATTCGGACAGAAACGCCCCATTCCCCGCAACAGCGGAAAATACGTAAACTTCCGCCGTTGGAACCTTTTCGACCCCGAAACCGCAATATCCGGCCTTGTTGAAGGCGAAACTCCCACCGGGCAGACACTTTCACAGACGGATGTTGAGGCGGAAGTTAAGCAATACGGTGCATATGTTGAAGTCAGTGACCTGCTCGACCTTACGGCATATGACGAAGTTATCAATGATTCCGCCGAGCTTCTCGGCGAACAGCTTGGCACGGTTGTGGAGTGGATCACACGCGATGCAATGTGTGCAGGCAGCAACGTTCAATATGCCGGCGGCAGAGCAGGCAGAAATGCCCTGACGACCGAAGACAGGCTGACGACGACCGAAATTCGAAAAGCGGTGCGAACGCTGAAAAAGAACAAAGCGCGCCCCTTCTGTGAAGGCGGCAGGCAGCCGCATTTCATCTGTATCTGCTCGCCGGAGGCACATATGACCTTCAGAACGATGAGATGTGGAAAAACGTTTCGACTTACAGCAATTCCGAAGCTATCTACAGCGGAGAAATCGGAAGATTGTTCGGTGTTGTGTTTGTTGAAAGCACTGAGGCCAAAGTATTTTCTCAGAGCGTTCACAATGCGGTTAAAGCGGCTACGACCTCATCAAAAACCTTTGTGCTTAAAAACACGCCCACCGAAGCGGAGAAAGAATATCTCTCCGTCGGCGGCAACACCATTCATATCGGGAGCAATGAATACACGCTGGATTCCGAAACCCCGTATGATGCGGATACAAATACCGTTAAGCTGACCGAAGCCGCCACACTGACCGCAAACAGCATCGTTTGGAGCGATGATGCGGCAAAGTCCGACAACGGGAACCGTGCGGCTGATGTTCACTGCACACTGGTATTCGGCAAAGACGCTTACGGTGTTGTTGACCTTGAGGGCAGGGGGGCGGTTCAGCTGATCGTAAAACCGCACGGGAGCAGCGGCACTGCGGATCCGCTCGATCAGCGCGCAACAGTCGGTGCAAAGGTTGCCGCATATGCAGCGGTCATTCTGAACGACCTGTGGCTTGTCCGCATTGAGCATACCGTTTCCTGAAACAAAACAAACGGTATCAATGATATATTTTGATTGTATCAGCCGATACCGCGGGGTTTCCGAACACAAGCCTCAAATATTGCCGGCTCCGTGTTCGGAAATCCCTTTCCACCGTTTTTTACCTTCAATACAGAATTAACAGCAAAAAAGAAAGGAACGAAATAACAGGTATGGTAAATCAATTGACGGGAAAACGCCGCAGAAAAGCATTGAACGATATCGTGCCGATTAACACCGCCGCTTCGACCGCAGTTTTCGGAGATTCGGCAGCCGAACTGCGGGGAATGAAGCTTGCAGCCGTTCGACCGCGACAAAAAAGCACGGCAGGTTTGTGCGGAATTGCCGCCGCCAAACCCAATACCGCAGAAGCAGCTCAGGCGGCAGGCATTTTTCGCCCGCGGAAAGACACGGCAGGTTTGATTCATTTGAGCGGCGCAGATACGGGAAACCACTCAAACGGAGCAAACATCCCGAATTCCGTCGGCATTAATGCCGTCGGCGGAAATGCTGTTGGCAATTCCGATAATTCAAGCGGATCCGACGAGGGAAACGAAAACAGCGGAACCGGCAGCAGCTCCGGCAGTTTTGAAGACTATTACACGCGCCTGCTTGAAACACTTCACGGTTACGGGGTTGCACTGACTCTTCCGACGCTTGAAGAGCTTTACTCTCAACTTGAACAATTTCTGCGCCCTGCCGTGGATTCCGCAATCGACAACCGACGGGAACACGGCGAAACGACGCTTGCGGAATTGGATGCGGACGCATACTCTCGCGGGATGGGCGGTTCAACCTATCTTTCCGGAATGAAGCGGCGCGAATACGATGCTGTTGCGGCCGATATTGCAATGCTTGAGGCCAATTATAATGCTCAGCTTGCAAAATATCTTTATGAAGCAACGCAGGAGCTTGCGGGCATTCAGCAGAGTTTTGCCGAAATGCAGCTTCGGCACAGGCAGGACATGCAAAAGCTCCGCGCACAACAGGCAGGAAGAGGTTCCGGAAACGGAAAAAGCGGCGGACAAGGCGGAAACGGGAAAGGAAAGGGCAAGAGCGGCAGCTCCGGCGGCGGCAGTTATCCCGAAGGAAGCGGAAAGTACTATAACTATTATTGTGCATATCTTTCCCATCTTTCCGCGCAGAATCTCGATAATGTTTTCTTCAGCAATTCTTCCGAATGGACGGCAATAAGAGAACAGATGCGGCAAAGGCTCGGAAACGAGCTGTACGAGCTGATTATGAACCGCTTTGTTCCGCAAGGCAAATGAGAGGAGGATTCAATGAGCGAAACAAGTTTTATCAAGCGATTTGATATCACTCTTGACCTTAAACAGCCGGGCTGCGGCGGCGATTTCAGTGTTGTGGACGGGGACACGGGCAATGTTGTTTATCTTGCGCTGACCGATGCGGGCGTTCCCGTTTCGGTTGAAGGGCGGCGAATAATCGCAGCTTTTTCAAATTCACGCGGCAAATACATGCAGGACAGCGCAGAGAGCGGCGGCGGTATAAGCATATCGGATGACAAAGTTAAGCTTCAGCTCCGCCCGCAGTCATTTGCACCCGGCATTGTGGAATGCGAACTTCAGATCTACAGCGGCGGAACCGAAAATTCCGCAGCGGGAGCAACTGTTTATGACAGTCTTGTTACAACCGCAAAGTTCAATTTTTCTTGCCGCAGCGCGATTTACGATGCTTCAACTATCGAAAGCGAGCCCGCCGCACCTCCGCTTTCCGCAGTTCTTTCCGCAATCGGAATTGCAGAGGAGGAACGCATTAAGAGCGAAACCGCGCGAAATTCCGCCGAAGCCGAACGCGCGGCAGCGGAAAAAAGCAGAGCTGCCTCCGAAAAAGGGCGAATACTGGCCGAAACACCCAGGGTGAATGCCGAAAACAGCCGAAAAACCGCCGAAGCCGGAAGGGCGCGGGCAGAAACGACCCGCGAAACGAACGAAACCGCGCGTAAGCAAAATGAAGCCTTGCGCCTTTCCGCCGAAAACAACCGAGCCGCAGCCGAAACCAATCGCGCAAAAGCCGAAGCGAAACGCAGTGAGGCGGAGAATAATCGCATTGCAAACGAAAACGCACGGAAAGCAGCGGAACTTGAACGTTCGGCAGCGGAGACAGAGCGTGCAGCAGCAGAAACGGAACGCAGCAGAATCTTTCGGGGGGAAGTCGAACTTCCGACCGCTGCAACGCCGAACGATGACCCGGTTGATTTTGCGGTTGAAAGCGGCTGGTACTTTTACAAAGGAGGCATACTCGTTGTTTCCGCCGCGCTCTCCGGCAGCGCAGGCAGCGAATACGGAACGATCGATCAGGCCGCACTTTTGACCGACGGCACAATAATTCACCGCACCTGCACCGTTTCGGCAGGTGCCAAAAACTGGAGCGCATGGGCTTAATTCAACAGAATAAAACAATAAAAAGAAAGGAACCAAATCATGAAGAATGCAATCGATTTTGTACGCTTTGCACTTTCTCACGCAAAACGCGAAACAATCCCCGCAGGAGCGCAGATTCCGCTTGACATTGAGGAATGCGGAACCTCTCCGTGGGAGTATCTGTTCGGAACAACGGGAAACATCGTTACTCAGGATCTGCTTAACAGACGTTTTTCGGAATATTACAGCAAACGCGGCTGGACCCGTGAAAGGTTCGACCGCGCAACCGAAAACTGGGCCGCACGCCGAGTGACGGTTTGCGACTGTCAGGGACTTTTGGATGTTTTTGTCGGAGTTGATGTCAACGCGCATTACTGCTATGCCGCATGGTGTACCGAAAAAGGCGAAATTTCGGGCATCGGCAGACCATACGTTTTGGGCGAGGCTGTGTTCATTCAGGGAAGCAGCGAAAGAATGACCCATGTGGGCTATGTTTGCGGCTTTTTGAACGGTGAACCGTTGATCGTTGAAGCACGCGGTCTGAATTTCGGCGTTTGCGTTACGAAATTTTCGGACAGGCCGTGGACACACCGCGGACTTGTTTCGAAACAGCTGATTTACACCGAAAACTGCTATGATGAGCAGATCATTCTGACCGTTCGCAGACCGATGATACAGGCGATGCCATAAAACATTTGCAGACGGCACTGAACGCATTGGGGTACTATTGCGGCAGCGTTGACGGCAAATGCGGCAAACTTACCATGAGCGGCGTGAATGAATTTGTTGAAATGCACAGTCTTTATGCGGGCAACCCCTGCTCCGACCCGGGAGCGGCATGAAGCAATTTCGGATTCACAAATGATGCCGAATCTGGCGGCACGAGAATGCGGAGCATCAAAACCGCATTAAATTCAGCAAAAGAAAGGACGTGAGATAAAATTGCAGGAGTTTTTCACATGGAATTCATTGCTCACAAGTTCGGGCGCAACGGTTGCACCTCGGTTGTTACCCAGCTGATTAAGGAGCACCGCTGCTGAAAAAAATACCGACAAGGCTTTTAAGCTTCGGCATTGCGCTTTGTATACTGATGCTTGCACTCATTTTTGACAAGTCACTGTCACTCGGCACGGCGGCAATATCCGTTATTAACGCTGCTGTTGTGGCACTTGCGGCAAACGGCATGTTTGACGCCGTATCGAGCGGAATGGGCAAACCGGGTTCCGGACAAAGCGGAGATTCCGAATCCGCCGAGCCCAATCTTCCCGACATTGCCGACAATTCCGACGGCAGCACCGCTGATACGGATGTATCAGATGTGCATGTCAATGCTTCTGCCGCCGCCGAGCCTTCTGCGGAGGCACACGAACTTTACGACAGCTGCGGACGTTGCTCAAAAAGCTGCCTTGAGAGTGGTGAAAACTTCAACTGTTCGGAAGATTTTTCGGATTTTGCGGATTTAGGCCTTTGAACGGGTTTTCGAATCCTCTCGATTCAGCGTAAGAATGCCTATCACGGCGGCGGCAAGCACAAGAATCACGCCGCAGCCCTTCAGCAGCCCCATCGCCTCACCGAAGACCGCCATGCTTGTGAGCGAGGCGAATGCGGGCTCAAGGGTATTCAAGGCGGAGGCGCTGACCGAGCCGAGCAGTTTTATGCCCGCAAGCAGCAGACGCAGACCGACAACATAACCGAGGAATGCTTCAAAAAACAGAATTATCCACATTACGCTGTCTGCCGGGAGGCAGAACCTTCCGAGGATGAGCGCTGCCGCAAGGCTCCACAGGCAGGCGGAAGCGGTTATATAGAAGTTTGAAACAGGCGTTTCAAGCGAGGCGTACGCACTTTCGCGGCCCGCAATAAAATACACTGCGTACACAACGCCGGAGAGCAGCGCAATCAGCACACCGCCGACATTCACGCTGCCGCTGAACGAAGCATTTGAAATAAGCGCGATGCCTGCAAGTGCAAGCAGCGGCGAGATAAATTTCACGGCGGTTATGCGCTCCTTTTTTGAAACGAGCGTGATCAACATTACAAACACGGGATAGGTAAAGTTCAGACTATCGTCATTCCCGCAGGTATGCGCAGATAGGCATAAGTGATGAGCAAAAGCGTTCCGGCAAGTGCACCGCCGCCGAAAGCGGCAAGCTGAACAAGCTGTTTCCCGCTGACGTCAAGACGCTTTTTCCCGATAAGGCAATTAAAAAGCGAAAGCAGGCTTGCAATGCCCATGCTGTACAGCACAACGCATTCATTCGTCATTTCGCGTGAGGCGTCCGCAATCAGAAAATCTGCGCCTCCGCGCGGAAACAGTCGGGCTACAAACGATGCGGGCAGTCCGCCGTTCAGTGCGGCATTGGACAAAATAGGGGTTATTCCGTAGCATGCGGAAGCGAGCACGACGCAAAGCACGCCGAGAATATGTTTACGTTTCATTTTCAATGTAAACCGACCGAATACGCCGTATTCCGTGTTTCGGCCGCCTTTCGACAAAGATAAAAGCCGCGGACTTCCGGGAGCGGACTGCCCGACGATTTTGATTATATGGTACATCAACGTTCGGAAATTTTCAACCTTTTTAAGCAATGCTGTCCGCACGGCAATCCGCGCACCGGCGGCAGGCTCGGCGGCAGCTTTGTTTTCCGAAAAACCAAATCGAATGTTAATATTCAAAAAGCAAGGAGAAAAACAAATGGAAAACACAAAAAACGGGACCAAGCCCGCAGACTGCCGCCGACAAAACGCGACAGCGGAAACAATAATCATTGAACAAAACGGAACAAACTCCCCGTGGGTCGGCTGCATCAACTCCGTGAACTACAGAATTGAACGCGGCGTCCCCGTTGAAGTTCCCGCCGCCGTTGCGGCTGTTATCAAAAGCGGCAAAAGCGTTCGGAGCACAGCCGCACGCATTTCAAAAGCATACGAATGCAATGCTTACTCCGGCGGAGTGCGTCTGAACGGCGGCACTTGCTCCGACAGAGTTTTTTGACAGGAGGCACGGAAGGATATGACCCTTAACGACATTCTTACCGCCGCACTTGCTCAGCTTGACCGCGGACACGATGCACAAACCCTTGAAAACTACCGTGTGAGGCTGACGCAATACGCCAACGACGCGCAACGCGAACTTGCAGATGCACTCGGGCTGTTCCGCACGGATAAAGTCCGTACTTCGGCAGGCATCGTTGACACAAGCCTGCTGCCCCGCCGCGTGAAACGCATTGAACGCGTTGTTCAGCTCGGCAGAGCTGTGCCTTTCAGGTGCGGCGACCGAACGAATACACTCCTGCTCCCGTATGACACGGCAGCCGAGATCACTTATCGGTACGAGCCCCGAACGCTGAACGACAATTCAGACCGAAGCGACCTTGACGACGGCCTTTTGGGGCTTGTTGTGAACTATGTTGTCGGGCGCGAACGACTCGGCGGCGATGTTTCGACACAAAGCGGCGGCAACATTTATCTTGCGATGTTTGAAGCGGGCAAGGCCAAGCTGCGCGGCTATATACGCGACGATGATTCTTTCCGCATTGTGAACCGTTACTGATCCGCCGCAAAATGCTTAACAGCAATCAATAATTGAAAATTGAGAAAGGAACCGACAAATGAGCATTCAAACCTATTCCGTTGACAGATTCATCGGCCTGAATCAATCGGGCGACGAGAACCTTATGTCCCCCGCCTGCACGCCCGATGCGGCGAATATGTGCACCGACGGCGGCGAACTGCGTGTTGCATACGGATTCACACGGCTCTTTGAAGCTGCCGTGCCCGGCACGCTCCGCATTGACTTTTTTACGCTTTATCGAACGAACGGTGCGGAAATACCGGTCGTTATTGCGGGAGGTGTTGTTTATGCATACATGGAGAACGCATGGACACCCGTTTATACCTATCAAAGCACGCGCTCAAAACCCATATACGACTGCGCACAGGTTCGCATCAATACAACGGATTACCTTGTTATCGCCGACGGACAGCACGGCATGATTAAATTTGACGGCAGCAGCGTCACCCAATTCGGTTCGGAAGAAAACGCATCAAACATTCCCGTTTCGTTTCTGACGATGTACAGAGGAAGACTGTTTGCGGCCGGCGATGCGGCCAATCCGGACAGGCTGTATTATTCCGTTCTTCCGGGCAGCGGACGCACCGTTGAACAATGGGGTGCGGTTGAAGCCTCTCCCGCCGTTGAGGGCGGTCATGTTGAGATAGGCGCACTCGGAGGCGACCCGATCGTTGCAGTGCGTGCGCTCTCCAATCAGCTGCTTATTTTCAAAAAGAACAGCCTTTACAGGCTGTTTGGGGACAGACCCTCCAATTACACCGTTGAACATATCGACACGGAAATACCGCAGACAAACCATGCCGCCGTTGCCGTGTACGGCGATATGCTGTATTTCGGAACGCAGAACGGATTGTATTACTACAACGGAGTCACTGCGCGTCCCTGTGCGGATATGCGCTGCATAAAAGCCTATATGGCAACGGCGGAAGTTTCCGGCTGCCGCATAAAAATCGTTCGCGATAGGCTGTATTTCACTTTTCGGCGCAGCGCAAGGGACGAAATGATCGAATATGACCTTTTGGAAAGGCGATATATGCGCAGGAACGGTTTCGAGCTTATCGACATGGCGGTTTCCGGCAGCAGGCTGCTTTTTATCAATTCAAAACGTTTTGTTTACCTTTTTAATAACGGCATGGACTATGACGGTGAACCGATAAATGCCTTTTGGTGCACACCGCTTACAGACCTCGGAGCCAAGGCCGCCGTCAAGAATCTGCGCAGGCTTTATCTGCGCGGCAGCGGAGGCACGCTGAAAGTGACGGTTGAAATTGACGGCAACACATACACCTGCCGCAAGCAGCTGCCCGACAGCTGTTCAAAAGTTACCGAAATTCCGCTGAAAAACGGCGGAAGATGCTTTCGGCTGAAACTGTCGAACGAAGCGGGCGGAAGTTTCACCCTGCGCGGCGGACTCGAGCTTGAAATCGGGATCGGAAAGAGGGTGGATTGACATGGCACTTGACATGCGCGCATTATACTATGTTGCTTTGCCTACGGAACGCAGCGAAGCGGACGATGTTCAGCGGCACGAAGAAGATATTAAGGCTAACGAAAACTGCTTAAATCAAAACTTTTCCGCGCTTGCGCAAAAAATATATGAGTTTGAAGCGCGGATCGCCTTGCTTGAGGCTGCCGCCGCATCCAATACGGGCAAAACCGACACCGGCGTTGAAAGCAGCGGTATTTGAGAGATATTTACGTGTTCTCACCGGATAATTCCCGTTTTAATTACAAATCGCATACGCTGTCGCAGTGTGACTTTTGCGGCAGGCGTTTTGGGTTTGATTAAGTTAAAATATATCCGAGTGAACTGCTCGGAATTATTGACAATATCCGAGTAAAGTGGTATGCTTTGCACATAATAAAAGTGCAGCCCGTTCGAAGTCGATAAATTCGGTGTTAACGGGCGCAAACAAGGTGAAAGGAGTGCCGCACGCGATATGAAGCTGTCTACAAAGGGTCGTTACGGACTTAAAGCAATGGTTGATCTGGCCACCGAATACGATTCCGGAGCAAGGCTTTCCATTGCGCAGCTTGCCGAAAGGCAGGGCGTTAGCGCGGCATACCTTGAACAGCTTATAGCCTCACTGAAAAAAGCCGGGCTTGTGACTGCGCTGCGCGGCGTTCAGGGAGGGTACGTGCTTGCCCGTTCGCCGGAGCTTATCAGCGTCGGCGAGGTGCTGAGAGTTCTTGAAGGCAGCACGGCAATTGTCGATTGCGTCGGCACAACCGGAACGGATTGCAGCAACGTCTGTTCCTGCTCCGCACGCCCGCTTTGGCTGAAATTGCAAAGGCGCATTGACGACGTTTTGAACACAACCTCCGTCCGCGACCTTGCGGATGATTACATTACTCAAATGGAAAGGAATCAAGACAACAAATGAGACGTGTATATATGGACAATGCGGCAACCACCGCGCTCAACAAAGAAGTTCTTGACGCCATGATGCCCTATCTTACGGACATTTACGGCAATCCCTCCAGCCTTCACACATTCGGGCAGGAAGCGCACAAGGCAGTTGCGGACGCAAGGGAAAAGGTTGCCCGCGCACTGAATGCGGCGGATGCCGAAAAGGAAATCATTTTTACCGGCTGCGGCACGGAATCCGATAACATGGTTCTGCGCGGCATTGCGGAAAGGCTCAGCAAAAAGGGCAAACATATCATCACCACCGCCGTAGAACATCATGCGGTGCTTTATACCTGCCGTTACCTTGAAAAGCAGGGGTTTGAAGTTACCTACCTTCCCGTTGACGAATTCGGCAGAGTCACGGCCGAGCAGGTTCGCGAGGCCATTCGTCCCGACACGATTCTTGTTTCAGTCATGTTCGGCAACAACGAAATCGGCACGCTGATGCCCATTGCCGAAATCGGCGCAATCTGCCGCGAGCGCGGCGTTCTGTTCCATACGGACGCAGTCCAGGCAGTCGGGCATGTTCACATCGATGTTCAGGCAATGAACATTGACATGCTTTCACTCTCTGCGCATAAGTTCCACGGACCGAAAGGTGTGGGCGCACTCTATGTCCGCAAAGGCATATTGCTCCCCTCCCTGCTTATTGGCGGCGCACAGGAACGCAACAGGCGCGCCGGCACCGAAAACGTTGCGGGCATTGTCGGTTTGGGCAAAGCTATCGAGCTTGCCTGCTCATCCATCGATGAAACAAGCGCAAGAATGACCCGTCTCCGTGATAAACTCATTGCGGGCATTGAAGCACGCATTCCCGAGGTTCGTCTCAACGGGCATCGCACCGAAAGGCTGCCGGGCAATGTCAATTTCTCCATCAAGTACATCGAAGGCGAATCCATCCTTCTCATGCTCGACCTGAACGGTATTGCGGCATCCAGCGGCTCCGCCTGCACAAGCGGCTCACTCGACCCGAGTCATGTTCTGCTTGCGATCGGCCTCCCGCACGAAATTGCACACGGTTCCGTGCGACTCACCCTTGGGGACGACACAACCGAAGAAGATGTTGACTATGTGCTTGATGTTCTTCCCCGCATCGTTGCAAGGCTGCGTGAAATGTCGCCTTTGTATCACGGCTGAGCTGATTTAAATCAAAATCTGTAGAAAAATAAACAACCCGAACAAAGTTTCAATCGGAGGATAAATCAATATGTATACCGAAAAAGTTATGGATCACTTTGCACATCCGCGCAATATGGGCGAAATCAAGGATGCAAACGGCGTCGGCATGGTCGGCAATGCGAAATGCGGCGATATCATGCAGATGTTCCTGAAAGTCAACGATGACGGCATTATTGAGGACGTTGGCTTCAAGACTTTCGGCTGCGGTGCGGCTGTTGCAACCAGCAGCATGGCAACGGAACTTATCAAGGGCAAGAGCATTGACGAAGCTCTCAAACTGACCAACTCCGCCGTTGTGGAAGCTCTGGAAGGTCTTCCCCCCGCAAAGCTTCATTGCTCCGTTCTTGCGGAAGAAGCTGTTAAAGCGGCTGTCGATAACTACTATGCCCGCAAAGAAGGCAGAACCGACAGCGAATGCAACTGCGTTTCCTGCGGTCACGACCATGAGCATGATCACGATCATGAACATGAAGAAAATGCCGAGGACTGATTTTTGAACAGTCCGAGCAACCGTTGATATTACTCTGAAATTCACATGCGAGCGAACGATCTGCCGAAAAGCGCATTGTTCGCCCGCGCTTTTCATATTTTTTTCAGTGCCGCCGGCTTTCGCTGAGCGCACTGCAAAATTCAAAGTGTTATAAATACTCGGAAGCAACTGAACATGCTTGATTTCAAACCGATTACAAAAGAGCTGCTGATTCGCGAGGGCCGCAGCCTGCGCCGCAGCCGAATACAAATCTGTGACTATACTCCCGGCTGCCTCTACATATGGCGGCATTATTATCATATGCGCTGTGCGGAAGCGGACGGAATGTTTATTTTTGAAAGCGGAGACGGTTCGGGCTTGTATTATAACTGCCCCGTAGGCATGGGTGATTTTTCCGCTGCCGTGCTTGAAGCGCGCGATGATGCCGAAAAACGAGGCATTCCTCTGCGTTTTTCCTGCATTCCTTCGGAATACGTTGATGTGATCCAAAGTATTATCGGCCGAAAAGCCGAAATCGTCAGCGACCGCGCTTCAGCGGATTATCTTTATCCGTATGAGCAATTCTGCGGTTATAACGGGAAAGCACTGCACGGGCAGCGCAACCATGTAAACAGATTCAAAGCCGAACATCCGGATTTTTCTTTTGAAATGCTGACGGGCGAAAACCTCCCGGAAGCGGAAAGCTTTATGCGCCTCAACCGCGATGAATTCTATAAAGGAAGCGACATTTCCGCGGACGAGCTTGCACGCATTGACGAATTCCTCCCCTGCATTTCCGAACTCGGCATTTCAGGCGGAATGCTCCGTGCGGGCGGCGTTGTTGTCGGGCTCACGGCGGGCGAAATTGTAGGCGATACGCTGCATGTGCATATTGAAAAAGCGCTCCGTGATTTTTCCGGTGCATATCAAACGCTTGCAATGTGTTTTGCGGAAAGCATGAAACTTCCCGGAGTAAACTTTATCAACCGGCAGGACGATACCGGTGATGAGGGTCTGCGAAAATCCAAGCTTTCCTATAAACCCTGTGCATTGCTGGATAAATTCACGCTGCTCTTCGGCTGACGATCCGAAACGCTGATGCCGCACGCCGAGTATTTTTACGGTATAATTCTATTTCAACGCTGCACTTGACATTCTGCACTCGGTGATATAGAATAATATGGATAATACGGTTAACCCGACAGAGAAAGGTATGTTAACAATGTTTTTGTTTGATGGAATGTCTGCTGAAACCGGCAACGCGATCTCCGGATTTTTCAGCCAGTTCGGTCTGCCGCTGATTCTTATTGCGGCACTCATCATCATGTTTGTGCTCTCGGCGCGCAGCAACAAAAAGCGTCAGAAGCAGTATCAGTCAATGCTTGACGGTCTCAAAGCCGGCAGCCGTGTCCGCACGATCGGCGGCATCTACGGCACCGTCACCGCCGTTAAGGGCGATGTTGTCTTCGTCAGCGTCGGTCCCGACAAAGTTCGCCTTGTTTTCACAAAGCAGGCAATTGCAAGCATCGAAGATTCTCCCGTTGAAGCAACCCTCGGCGGAGAAATCGTCGATTCTTCCGAAAAGAGATAATTCTCAACCCGTTTCGGATTAATATTTCGATTTTGCAGGCAAAACTCTCTGTCGAAAGCGGAGAGTTTTTTGTGTTCTCTTTTTGACAAAAACTGTTGACAGAATCCGAAAAGCTGATATAATATAGAAAAGATTGTTGACTTTCGGAGGCGTTGTCATGACATGTAAAATCCCTACCCTGGTCAGAAAATTTGCTGCCGAATTTCTCGGCACAATGATTCTTGTGGTTTTCGGCTGCGGGGCAGCTCTGCTGTTTTCCCCGACCTTTCCGCTGACGACATTGACCGTTGCGCTTGCGTTCGGTCTTGTTATCATTGCAATGGCTGCCGCAATCGGAGACATTTCCGGTTGTCATATCAATCCTGCCGTTTCGCTTGCAATGCTGCTTGACGGGCGCATGGGTATCGGCGAGTTTTTCACATATCTTGCGGCACAGTTTCTCGGCGGCATCGCCGGCGGAGGCGTGCTTGCGCTGATTTCAAACGGCAATGTGCAAAGCGGACTCGGTTCAAACGGCTACCTTGAATCGACCTCAAGCCATATCAGCATTCTCGGTGCTTTCATAATCGAAATTATTCTCATCGATTTTGTTTTTG
>ENA-OQCO01000104-OQCO01000104.1-human-gut-metagenome-genome-assembly--contig:-NODE-104-length-46941-cov-4.198210_pt1 | contig 46941 bp, 30 predicted proteins | sample MGYA00242500_ERZ504582 | MGnify/ENA primary metagenome ERZ504582 (study PRJEB26092, sample SAMD00036346) | human gut metagenome | host: Homo sapiens | study: EMG produced TPA metagenomics assembly of... | reverse complement strand
TATATACCATATTTATTCCGGGAAGTGCACAGTAATGGTTGTGCCTTGCCCCTCCACGCTGTCCAGCTCTACCGGTGCGTCGTGCACCTGGGCAATATGCTTGACGATGGCCAGCCCCAGCCCGGTCCCGCCGGTTTCTTTGCTGCGGCTTTTGTCCACTCGAAAGAAGCGTTCAAAGATACGCTCCCGGTACTTCTCCGGTATACCGATGCCGGTGTCGGCCACCTGTAAGGCGGTGCCGCCTTGCTCCGGGTGCAGGGTTACCGTAACACTGCCTTGGGGCTTGTTGTAGCGAATGGCGTTGTCGCACAGGTTGTAGAGCAGTTCCTCCAGTAGGCTTTTGTTGCCCTTAATGTAAATGGGCGCTTCCGGGGCCGCCAGGTGCAGGTCTACCGTTCGGCTTTGGGCGTTGATTTGCAGGGACTGCACGCAGTCCGACGCCAATTCCGTTAAATTCACTTCTTCAAAGAGGATCTCGCCGTCGTTCTCCTCCAGCTGGGACAGTTGAATAATATCCTCTGCCAAAGACACCAGCCGCAGCGCCTGCTTGCGAATGGTGTGGGCAAAGGGCTTTATGTCCTCCGGCCGAGCTATTCCGTTTTCGATCAGTTCAGCATAACCGGCAATGGAGGTCAGTGGGGTTTTCAGTTCGTGGGACACATTGGCGGTAAATTGCTTTTTTTGTTTTTCCAGCTGTCGCTTTTTTTCATTATTGGCCTGGATCTTCTCCACAAAGGGGCGCAGCTCTTTTTCGGTTTGTACCCGGTCAATGTGGTCGATGTGTTCGCCCAACTGTTCCAGCGGTTGAATAATTGCGCCGGTGATGGCGTAGCTGACCGGTACGGAAGCCCCCAGCACTGCCGCTAAAATGCCCAGTACATAGGGCAGTTCCTTGCGGATGATGGCGCCGGTCAAGGCACCGGTGTCGCCGTGAGCCACGGTCAGTGCCAGGGTGATGAGCACCACGGTGGCGATCACTGCCAGAGCGGTAAAGCAAAATACACGGAAAAAGACTTTCTTACGCATGATCAGTCACCGATCTTGTAGCCCACATTGCGAATGGTTTTAATGGCGTCTCCGGCGGTGCCCAGCTTTTTGCGCAGGGACTGGATATGTACATCCACCGTGCGGTTGCCGTGCTCAAAATCGTAGCCCCAAATTTTTTCCATCAGGGAGTCTCTGGTGAGCACAATGCCCCGGTTCTTCATCAGGTATTTGAGAATTTCGTATTCTTTATAGGTCAGCTCCACTTCGCTGCCGTCTACCTGCACGGTGTGTCGGCTCACGTCTATGCGAATGGTGCCGTAGTTCAGATCCTCTTTCTTTACCCGGTCGATGCGGCGCAGCAGCGCCTTTACCCGAGAGATCAGCTCCATCACCCCAAAGGGCTTGGTTATATAGTCGTCGGCGCCGGAGTCCAGCCCTTTAACTGCGTCGATCTCGCCGGTTTTGGCAGTCACCAGGATCACCGGCAGTTTGCTGTAAGCGGGGGTGGAGCGAATGGTCTCCAGCACTTTCAGTCCGTCTGTGCCCGGCAGCATAATGTCCAGCAGGATCAGATCCGGCAGGTGGCTCTCCATTTGGGCGAAGAAATCCCGGCTGTTCTCAAATCCCAGCGTTTCAAATCCGGCGCTCTTTAGCGCATAGCTTCCAGCTCTCGAATACTGGCATCGTCCTCTACAATATAGATCTTTTGGCTCACACCGTCACCTCCTACTCCTTTTAGCATAGCAAAAATTCACCGTTAGTGCAATGCGTATTTGCGCAAATAATCCTCAAAACTTTCCATAAACCGGGCGTTCTCTTGGCTCTTTACGCTCTTTAAGTAGCGATGGGTCTGGTAGCTGCCCTGGCTCAGCTCAATAATGCACACAGCCAGATTGGAGCAGTGGTCCGCAATGCGCTCAAAGCTGTTAATGATGTCAAAGAACAGCATACCGGTCTCAATGGTGCATTCCCCGGCCTGCAAGCGCTTGGTGTGGCGGGCGCGCAGCTCTGCCTTTAAGTTGTCAATCACCTGCTCCAGCGGCTCAATGGTTTGGGCGGCAGCCACATCGTTCTCAATAAAGGCGTTGGTGGCCTTGGTGATGATCTCCTGCACGGCGCTGCTCATCACTTCCAGCTCCTTGGAGGCTTCCTTGGAGAAGTGGATCTTGTCCTCGTGCATGGTGCGCTTGGTTTTAGAATATTCACTGCGTAGTCGCCGATTCGTTCAAAATTGCCGATGGCGTGGGACAGCTTGCTCACCTGCATACTGTTCTCCAGGCTCAGCTGCATACTGCTGATCTTGACCAGGTAGGTCTCCAGTTCGTCCTCAAAGGCATCCAGCGCCTTTTCATTTTGGTGAATCGCCTCGCTGTCCTTCTTATTGTAGACCCGGATGAAGCCCAGGGACAGCAGAGTGTTTTTCTGGGCCAGGCGGGCCATATCGTTGGTGCGCTCCCGGCACTTCTCAATGGCAAAGGACGGGGACATCAAAAAGCGTTCCTCTACCAGTGCGTCGCTGTCTGCGGCAGCGGGCTGCGTCTTGTCTGCCTTGTCCCGCACGATCAGGCAGGACAGCTTTTCCAGCTGCTTGCCAAAGGGGAACAGCAGCACAGTGCAAAATACATTGAATGCGGTGTGAATGGCGGCAATGTCTGCTCCGTTCACCGCTTTGTCCAAAAAGGCAAAGTGGAAGATAGCATTGGCACCGTAGAACAGCGCCATACCGCACACCACGCCGATGATGTTAAAGGTTAGGTGAATGACAGCGGTGCGCTTGGCGTTTTTGTTGGTGCCGATACTGGAGATCAGCGCCGTGATGCAGGTACCGATATTCTGCCCCAAAATAATGGGAAATGCGGCGCCCACGGAGATGGCACCGGTGGCGGACAACGCTTGCAAAATACCCACGGAAGCGGAAGAACTTTGAATGATGGCGGTGAGGATCATACCCACCAGCACGCCCAGAATGGGATTAGAGAACATGGTGAACACGCCGGTAAAGGCCGGATCGCTCTCCAGCGGTGCCACAGCGCCGCTCATAGCCTCCATGCCGAACATCAGGGTAGAGAAGCCCAGGAGAATGGAACCCAGTTCCTTCTTCTTCTCGCTTTTGCAGAACATATAGAGTACAATGCCGATCAGCGCCAGTATCGGGGAGAAGGTGCTGGGTTTCAGCATGGTCAAGAATACATTGCTGCTCTCAATGCCGGTGAGCGACAGCAGCCAGGAGGTGATACAGGTGCCGATATTGGCGCCCATAATAATGCCCACCACTTGGTTCAGTGCCATAATGCCGGAATTTACAAAGCCCACGGCCATCACGGTCACGGCGCTGGAGGACTGGATCACGGCGGTCACGCCGGCGCCCAGCAGCACGCCCTTAATGCGGTTGTTGGTCATTTTTTCCAGCACGGACTCGAATTTGCCGCCGCCCATTTTTTCCAGGCCGCCGCCCATCACATTCATGCCAAAGAGAAAGAGAGCCAGACCGCCGATCAGGCTTAAGAAGTTGAAAATTGTCATCGGATATACCCCGCTGTTTTCTGTTTTGTCTTGTTTTTTATTTTGTTCCCACTTAGCATATAGGAAGTCTGTTAAGTTTGAATTCGGCCAATGTTAAATTTGGGTTAAATGTTCTGCGACAAAAGACCGGATATTTTGTCGGAAAGTGCGCGAATTTGGCTGTAAACGGTGGTTGACGATTGGCGATGAGTATGGTATAGTCATAGTGTACTACTATGTATAGTACAGAGAACGAGAAAAAGGAGCGTGCACGGTTGTTTCATATAGATAATCGCAGTCGGGTGCCCATTCACCAGCAGCTGCAAGCGCAGATCGTGCGGTATGTGTCCCTGGGGCTGTTGCTGCCGGACCAGCAGCTGCCGTCGGTGCGTGCCATGGCACAGCAACTGGGCATTAACCCCAACACGGTACAAAAGGCCTATGCCGCTCTGGAGATGAACGGCGTGCTTTATACAGTAGCCGGGCGGGGTGCCTTTATTTCGCCGGAGGAGGATCAGCTGTCCCAGTTTAAGAAGCTGGCGGCAGATCGCTTTGCCGCAGCGGTACAGGCAGCGGCAGACGCCGGCCTGACCCGGCAGGAGCTGGAGCATATTGTAGAAGAACAGATGGAGAGGAGGGACCGAGATGATTGAAATTCAAGATGTGAGCAAGCAGTTTGACTGCGTTACCGCCTTGCGCCACTTGACGCTGAAGGTGCAGGACGGCTCCGTTTTTGGGCTGGTAGGTTCTAACGGCGCCGGTAAGTCCACGCTGCTGCGCATTTTGGCCGGTGTGTATCGGCCGGACAGCGGGCGGGTGCTCATTAACGGCCAGGCGCCTTTTGAGAACGAGCAGGTCAAGCGCAGCACTGTGTTTATCTCGGACTATCCGTATTTAGCTCCCACCGCCACCGTGCGGCGGCTGGCGCGGCTGTACCGCAGCGTGTATCCCGGGTGGAGCGAGGACTACTTTGCCCGGATGGAAAAGCTGTTCCCTATTTCCTTTGACGCTCGGCTGGGCAAGATGAGTAAGGGTATGCAGCGCCAGGCTGCGATTCTGCTGGGGTTGTCCACTCAGCCTCGCTGTATCTTGTTTGACGAGATTTTTGACGGCCTGGACCCGGTGGTGCGGGAACTGGTAAAGAAGCTGCTGGTGGACTTTGTGGCGGAGAACGGCGCGTCTGTGATGATCGCCAGTCACAATTTGCGGGAGCTGGAGGATGTGTGCGACCATGTGGGGCTGCTCCATCGGGGCGGTGCCTTGTGCGAGGACGACCTGGATCGGCTGAAGTTGGGGATCACCCGCTTGCAGTTTGCATTGGCGGATCCGGCGGATTTTGAAACGGTGCGCTCCGGGCTGAATTTGCTCAAATGCAGCCAGCAGGGCAAGCTGTTTGAGATGACGGTGCGGGGCACGGAGACAGAGACTTTGGCGCTGGTGCAGCGGCTGCATCCGCTGTTTTGCGAGACCCTGCCGATTACTCTGGAAGAATTATTTATCAGCGAAATGGAGGTGGCCGGTTATGACATCAACAAGGTCATCTAAGTGGGTGCTGTTTTCCGCTTTGCAGCGGGAGGGGCGCCGTATGTCTGTTTGGCTGGCATTGTTTCCGTTTTTAGGCTTCTTGTATGCTCTGTGCCACGGCCTTTTGCAGGCACTTATGAATCAGGATACCGACACTGTCGCCGCGCAGGATCAGACGGTGCGCATTTTTGGCAGTATAGCGCTGTTTTTGTCCGCCGCCACAATCATGGCGGGGGCGTTCTTTGCCATATCTGCTTTTCGCTTTCTTTACAGTCGGCGGCAAAGCGATTTCTATTTATCCCTGCCGGTGACTCGGCGCACTTTTTACTTTGTCAAGTGGGTGATAGGGGAATTGGTGCTTTTGCTGGCCTTTTGCGGTGCCGGGATCGGATGCTGGTTGGTGCCGCAGCTGATTCCTCGCAAGTGGCATGTTCAACTGGATGCCGGTTACGGCCTGCGGCTGCTGACAGTTGCCTTTGCAGCGGCGGCGGCCTTCTACTGTATTTGTTTGCTATGCGCCGTTACGGCAGGCAAGGTGTGGCAATACTGGACCCTGCTCATCGGTATCGGCGGCTGTTTGCCCCTGGGACTGATTTCTTATGCAGAGTTGTTTCCCGCTTTCCTGTCCGGGCTGAACCAGCAGCCGGTACGGATCGTGGCACTGGTCAGCCCTATCGCGTATGTGCCCTTTGGGGTGCAGGGAGTGTTTGATTTTCGCTATTTGCTGCTGGCGGCATTGTTGGTGGGGGCAGTCAGCTTCTTTGCCGGAATGTTCTTTTATCGGCGGCGCTCCGGCGAGTGCGCAGAGCAGACCCTGTCCACACCGGTGGTCTACGTGCTGGCCACCACCGGGGCGGCGCTGAGCCTGGTGTGTTTGCCTATGCTGCTAACCTTGCAGGCGAATCAGTATGGCGTGTATGCGCTGCTGTGTGGTGCCGGTGTGGGCGTGATGACCTTGGTGTGTACCTTGGTGTACACCCGCAAGGTCGTTAATCCCACTGCCGCGGTGCTGTGCAGTACCTTAGTGGTGGTGACCGTTGGCACCGTGTGCCTTTTAGGCGTGCAGGGCAGCGACTACCGCAACAAGGTGCCGGCAGCAGAGGATGTGGCGCAGGTGACGGTGCAGCCTATGGTGCAGGACCCGCTGGTGGATCTGCCGGATTATATGTTGGAGCCGGGTACGCATTCGGTTTCTACCGATACGACAGAGCCGCAAGAGCTGGAGTCCAGCTATACTTTTACGGATCCGGCGTCTGTGGCTGCCATTGTGCAGCTGCATCGGGATTGCATTACCGCAGCAGAGACTGAGGCGCTGGGCGGCAGCGGCTTTAAGTCCAGTTTTCGATATAAATTAAAGAACGGCAAGGTGCTGACCCGGATCTATACCGCTTACGGGGACAACGGCGCCAATGTGATCCGCTCCACCAAGGAATATAAGCAGCAACAGCCCTTTGTGAAGAACAGCGCCAAGGAGAACCTGCTGCTGGTGTCCTTAATCAGCACGGAACGGGACGATTTGTACTGGAACCAGACCATGGAGGACAATCGGGGCGAGGTGCAGGTGGATCAGACTGCCTACTACGCTGCCATTCGGGCAGATTTTATGGAGCTGACCCGGGCGGACTGGACCTATATGAATATGCAAGACGCGTCCTGGAGCACCGTGTCCTTTGCCATTTACCAGGTGCGCCCGGGCACGGACAGCAAGACCCGCCGCCAACTGCAAAAGATGGACCCGCAGGCCTTGCGTACCTATTATAACCGCTTTTACAGCACCCATACAGACAGCGATCCGCCGTGCCCGGTGGAGCGCTCGGTGGTGTATCTGCCCAATCAGTCCGGCGGGGCGAATCGCACCTTAAAGCTGCTGCAAAAAGACGGCTTTATCTATGGGGCGCAGACCACGCTGCCGTCTGCCGATCAGGTGGAGACTATGCTGGTATCGCCGATTTGTACGGTGACAGCTGATTATACCGAAGGGGACGGCTGCCTGCTGGGCGAGCCGGACAGTGAGGACGGCTATTACCTGACCCGCCCGGAGAGTCTGTTGGGCGGCCAGGTGGTGCGTAAGAACTTTGCGTCCCTTTATACCGATCCGTTCCGTACGGTAACGGACCGAAAAGCCATTGCCCGCACGCTTGCCGGTGTACAGCCGGGTGCTGACCAAATGGAACGGCTGAAGAAAGCAAAGCAGGGTTATGCCGTCAGCTTGATCACCAAGGACGGCAAGGCCACCAAGATGTATTTTGTGCCGACTGCCTATGGGTATGCGCAGGGGAAACCTACAACGGACGCTGCAAGCGATCTGGCCTATGCGCTGGGATAATCAGTGCTTATAAAGCAAAGAGGAAAGGACCGTATCTCTCAGATACGGTCCTTTTTGCATTCTATGTATATCCGGTCAGGCCAAGGCGATCATGAAAGTGCCTGCCACCACCAGTGCCAGCGCCAGTAGGCTGCGGCGAGTCTGCTTCTCTTTTAAGAAGATGGCGGACAGTGCCACGGCAAAGAGCATGGAGCACTTGTCAATGGGCACCACCACGCTGGCGCGGCCGGTTTGCAGCGCCCGGTAGTAGCACAGCCAGCTGGCGCCGGTGGTAATCCCGGACAGCACCAGGAGCACGGCATCCCGGCGGGTCATCTTTTTCCAGTCGCCGCCCTCTTTCTTGCCCAGCACAATGGCCCAGGCAAAGACCAGCACCACCACGGTGCGCAGGGCGGTGGCCAGGGTGGAGTCCATATCCTGCACGCCCACCTTGCCCAGTATGGACTGCAGTGCGGCAAAGACGGCGCTGCCCGCGGCGTAAAACAGCCAGCCTCTTTCGCCCTTTTTGGCATCGCCTTTTTCCAGCATGAGGGCTGTGCCGGCGATCATCACGGCGATCCCCAGCCCGGTGAGCCAGTGAAACGGCTCGCGGAAGAAGATCAGCGCCAGCAGAATGGTCAGAAAAGTGGAGGATTTGTCCACCGCCACCACCTTGCTCAGATTGCCGATGGATAGGGCCTTAAAGTAGCACAGCCAGGACAGTCCGGTGGCGGCGCCGGACAGGGCCAGGAACACCAGCGCCCGTGGGGTAATGGTGGAGACGGCGTTTTGGCACCCTACCACAAAGACCATCAGCCAGGAGAAGATCAGCACCACGCCGGTGCGAAAGGCAGTGGCAAAGTTCGAGGACACGGATTGGATCCCCGCCTTGGCCAGTACAGAGGTAGCGCCGGCAAAAAAGGCGCTGCCTACGGCAAATAAGATCCACATAAAGGGCTCCACCTCTTTCCATCAAAAAAGCCCCGCCGCCCGGTAAAGTACCGCAGCGCCGGGGCGTGCTGTTTGTTAAGATACAAAGGCGTAAATGCCAACGCCCAGTCCGCTGCAAGCCATCAGCAGAGCCAGAATAATGGCGGTCACCTTGACCCATTTTTGCTGCATATTCTCTCTACTTCCTTTCTGTTACGCCATCCAGGCGGCGCTTTCGTCTATGAGCTGCTGCCCCATTTTCTGGGCAACGGCTTTGTCTGCGGCTACGGCGGTCACATAGGTTTTGATCTTCGGCTCCGTGCCGGAGGGACGCACGATCAGCTTGCAGCCGTTCTCCGCCTTGTATTCCAGCACATTGGATTTGGGCAGGTCAATGGGGGCGGATTTGCCGCTAACCAGATCGGTGGACAGGGAGCTTTGGTAGTCGCTGTGTTCCACCACCGGGCTGCCGCCCAGAGACTTCGGCGGATTTTGGCGCAGGTGGTTCATGATCCCGGCCATCTTTTCCATACCGGCCTCGCCCTCAAAGGTGTAGCTGACCACTGCGTTGTCATAGTAGCCGTAGTCGGTATAAATTTTGTCCATCACATCGCCCAAACTCAGCCCTTGCAGCTTGTAGTAGGCGGCCATTTCGCAAATGAGCATACTGGCCACCACGGCGTCCTTATCCCGGGCATGGGTGCCGGCCAAATAGCCGTAGCTTTCCTCAAAGCCCATCACAAAGTCGTCTGCACGGTCCTGGGACTCCAGCTGCGTTACCACCTCGCCGATGTACTTAAATCCGGTGAGCAGATTCTTAAAGGTGCAGCCGTAGCGGGCAGCAATGGCCTGGGCCAGGTCGGTGGATACAAAGGACTTCACCGCCACGCTGTTTTGGCTCAGGGTGCCTTTTTGCTTTCGCATTTCCAGCAGGTAATTCAGCAGCATAGCGCCTACTTCGTTGCCGCTCATCAGCCGTACCTTGCCCCCTTGCATCACCGCTATGCCTACCCGGTCGCAGTCCGGGTCGGTTGCCAGCAGCAGATCGGCGTGGATATTTTCGTTCATTTTCAGTGCCAGTTCAAAGGCTTGCTTAATCTCCGGGTTAGGGTAGGGGCAGGTGGGGAAGTTGCCGTCCGGCAGCTCCTGCTCCGGCACCACATACACATGGGGCACGCCGATCCGGTCCAGGATCGCCCGTACCGGCTTATTGCCGGTGCCGTTTAGCGGGGTGTAGATCACTTTCAGGTCCGCCTTTTGGCACACGCCCCGGTTCATACACTGGGTCTCTACCGCGTCCAGAAAGGCGGTCATCATTTTTTCGCCAATGTATTCCACGGTGCCGTCTGCCACAGCGGCGTCAAAGTTCGCTTTCTGAATGCCGGTGAAGTAGTCCACCTTTTCAATATAATGGTAAGTCTCCGCCGCCTCGTCGTCGGTCATTTGGTAGCCGTTTTTGTTGTAGCACTTGTAGCCGTTATACTTGGCCGGGTTGTGGGAGGCGGTGAGGATAATGCCGCTCTGGGCGCCCAACTGCCGCACCGCAAAGGACAGGCAGGGGGTGGGCTCCAACTCTTCATAAAGATATACCTTAATGCCGTTGCCCGCCAGCACAGCAGCCGCCTCTTTGGAGAACAAGTCGCTCTTGATCCGGGAGTCATAGCCGATGGCCACGGACGGGTGGTCGTATTTGGCGTTCAGATAATCGGCCAGCCCTTGGGTGGCACGGCCTACGGTGTACACATTCATACGGTTTGTACCGGCGCCGATCACGCCTCGCAGCCCGGCGGTGCCGAACTCCAGTGAGCGGTAGAACCGATCGCGAATTTCCTCATCCTGTCCGGCGATGGCTTGCAGCTCTGCCTGCAGGTCCGGATCAGCGGTGGCCTTTTCCAGCCACTGGGTATAGAGTTCTGTGGTATTCATACTGTCACCTTTGCCTTTCTTTGACGATGGGTCTGTCTCTTTCTGCTCCTCATCACGCTATTATTTTAATCCCAATTTGCACCGGTGTCAATAAGCATTGTCAAACGGCTGTCGGTCGTGTATAATAAAAGCAGAAAATCAGGAGAAGAGGTCGTTATTATGTATGCGAAGGTGGAGAGCTTGGGCCTGAACGGGCTGGACGCTTTTTCCGTTACGGTAGAGGCGGATATCAGCACCGGTCTGCCCCGGTTTGACATTGTGGGTCTGCCGGATATGGCGGTGCGAGAGAGTCGGGAGCGGGTGCGGGCGACCATTAAGAACGGGGGCTACCAGTTCCCGGTTTCCCGTATGACGGTAAATATTGCCCCGGCAGATGTAAAGAAAGAGGGCGCCGTTTACGACCTGCCGGTGTTTGTGGCACTGATGAAAGCCAGCGGCCAAATTCACGGCAGCACCGACGGCTGTGCCTTCTTAGGCGAGCTGTCTCTGGATGGCGAAATCCGGCCCTGCACCGGGGTGCTGCCCATGGTTCTGTGCGCCCGGGAAAAAGGGCTGCACGCGGTGTTTGTTCCCGCTGCCAACCGGGACGAGGGCAGCATAGTGGAGGGCATAGATGTGTTGCCGGTGGCCCATGTGCGCCAGGTGCTGGATCACTTGCAGGGCAAGGCACCGGTAGAGCCTTGCTACCGGGCATTTTCCCCGGAGGAGGACACGCTGGAGTACCTGGACTTTGCAGATGTAAAGGGGCAGCAAAACGCCAAGCGAGCGCTGGAGATCGCAGCTGCCGGGGGACATAATTGCCTGATGATCGGCCCGCCGGGCACCGGCAAGTCTATGCTGGCCAAGCGGCTGCCGTCTATTTTGCCGGAGATGACCTTTGAGGAGCAGATCGAGACCACCAAGATCTATTCCATTGCCGGGGCACTGCCCAGCGGCACTCGGCTGATCAGCACCGACCTTTTCGCAGTCCACACCATACGGTATCGCCCCAGGGGCTTACCGGCGGCGGTGCGGTGCCCAAGCCCGGCGAGATTAGCCTGGCCCATAACGGAGTGCTGTTTATGGACGAGTTCCCGGAGTTTGACCGGCGTACGAAGGAGTCCCTGCGCCAGCCGTTGGAGGACGGTGTGATCACCATTTCACGCGCCGGGGGCAGCCTAACCTATCCCTCTAATATTATGGTGGTGGCGGCGATGAACCCTTGCCCCTGCGGATTTTTGGGCCATCCCACCAAGGACTGCACTTGCAGCCAGGCGGCGGTGAACCGCTACCGGGACAAGGTCAGCGGTCCCATTTTGGATCGGATTGACCTGCATGTGGAGGTGCAGAGCGTGGACTATGCCCAGTTGGCAGATACCACCCGGGGCGAACCAAGCAGCGCCATTCGGCAGCGGGTGAATCGGGCACGCCAAATGCAGGCGCGGCGCTTTGCGGGCACCGGCATTACCTGCAATGCCAAAATGCCGCCTCAAATGACCAAGGACTGTTGCCGCCTGACGGAGGATGCCTCCGCTTTGCTGCAAATCAGCTTTGATAAATTAGGGTTGTCTGCCCGGGCGTATGACAAAATCCTGCGCATTGCCCGCACCATTGCGGACCTGGAGCAGACAGAGGAAATCAACGGCGCCCACATCTCGGAGGCGCTGCAATACCGGGCGCTGGACCGGAAATACTGGAACCGATAAGAAAGGAGCGACTGGGATGGACGCAAGAATAGAAGAAACCATCAAAAACTTAAAAAGACGGGGATTTGAGCCGTATTATTTGGAGAGCCGGGCACAGGTGCTGCCCCTGGTGCAAAAGCTGGTGCCTGCGGGCAGCAGCGTGTCCCACGGCGGATCGGAGACCTTAAAGGAAGTGGGCGTGATCGACCTGCTCTCCGGTGGGGATTATCAATATATCAACCGGGCCGGACTGGAGGGCGAGGCGTTGCGCCAATGCTACCAGGATGCCTTTGGCTGTGACGCCTATTTCACTTCTTCCAACGCCATTACTACCGACGGCGTACTTTATAATGTGGACGGCAACTCCAACCGGGTGGCCTGCATTGTGTTTGGTCCTCGCCAGGTGATTATGATCGTGGGGCGCAACAAGATCGTAGATACCTTTGACCAGGCGGTAGAGCGGGTAAAACGCATTGCCGCTCCCCGCAACACCCAGCGGCTCCATTGCAAGACCCCTTGCGCCGCTACCGGCCATTGTATCAGTCTGGATCAGGAGAATCCCGCCCTGTGCGACGGCTGCTTTAGCCCCCAGCGGGTGTGCTGCAACTATGTGACCACCGCCTTTGACCGCCACATCGGCCGCATTAAGGTGCTGATCGTGGACGAGGAACTGGGTTATTGATTTATTGTATTGCCCGATTACCTATGTGTACATGAAAGGCGCCCCCATACGATGGAATACCCATCGTATGGGGCACCTTTTTAGATTTAACTGGCGATAGACTCAATATTCTCTAATGTTAAGATCATATCACTATCATTAGAAAACTTGGTTTTGCTGTTTTTGTATTTTTTCAAAGTACGCTCATATTCTGATTTACTGACTGCTTTATCATTCACTTTATATGTTGGTGTGTCTGGTGTGGCCGCCTCATCGCTATACATAGAAATAATCTTTTTGCACATATCTGCATTTACGCTGTATATTGTTAATGATAAATGACCTTGATACCCCCAGTCCACATATATTAACCCACCTTTTTCGATATAACCAATCACGCCAAATGTGCCGCCTAAATCACCAACCAATTTGACTACTTTTGAATTTATGCAAGTATAAACATGTGCAGCAGAAAAATGCGCATCACCATCGCGTACCACAAGTTCTGGGGCATCGTCATTATCTATGTACACAAGGCTAAAACCGCATGCTTCAGGATTGTCTGCTTCAGCCAGAAATTGCTTTAAGAAGTTGGTATATGCCTTGCGCCAGTTGCCGACCGTTGGGTGCTTTTCTGCTTGTGTAGTGGCCGGCTTTGTGGTTGTTGGTTTGGGCGTGGTACATTTAGCCACTATTTTTCCTGACTCAATATGCCATTGCTTTTTTATTTTGCTGCTTTTACTGTCCCAGATTTTCCAGGATATTTTTATCTTTAACTTGCCCAAGACGCTATCTTGCGAATTTATAAATAGGTCGAGCGGTACATAGGCTTTGATGTCTAAACAGCCGTATTTGTTTGTGGACGCGTCGGCATTAAATACACCTATGGTCCCGCCAAAGTCAAACATATCTACATTAAATACTTCGCCTGCGATACAGATTTCCGGATTTACATAGCCCTTTACTTTTAATTCCAAATCGGTTTGCGGTGATGTGTTGGTTTGCCGGAATATGGGCAGTGCGCCTTGCTTGTATTTCATGGTTTCCGTTACCGTGGTTGAAGAAATGACAGACACACTTCCGTCTATGCCAATCTTTACGGTTATCTTTATTGCCGCGCCTAGCACGCCAAAAAGCTTTGCGTCCACGCGCACCGGTATTTTAGTTTCGGTTTTACCGGATACGGATATTTTGGATTCCAGGTCATAGGAGAGGTGTGCGTTACAGTTTTTGACAGTAATACCTACTGCATTGAATTCATCAACTCGCATGATTAACTTTTTGAGCGATATAGTACCGCTGATTTTTACATTGCCTACCTTTTTGGAGAGTTTTATGTCGTAGTTGAATGGGCTGGTGCTTGTGCTTGTTGGAATTTCGTTCCCTGCTAAGGCCAATGGCGTAATCGCGGCGGGAGTAACGGTTGGTGTAGTATCGGCATTTCCTGTTTCAATTTTCACAGTTGTATCTTTGTCGGAGGATGAAACAGCTGTTACTACCGGCGACGCTTCACCTGAAAATGTGTATGCGCCCAAAAATTCGTCCAGGCCGGGCGTGGTGAATTCTATGTTTTCTCCTTTTACCTTCTTAATCTTGAGTGCTTTTCCCGATGGATATGCGTCGCAAGGCTCTATTACCAATATGTCGCCAACTTTTACTGGTTGTAGCGTTGTGGCCTGATTCCCATGTATTTTTATGGAGCTTGTGTCAATTTTCTTGACATTATCTTTGTATTCTACGCTGCCGCTATTCTTGAGTTTGATGCCCTCTTTGATTTGCTTGGTGTTATTTAATATTTTTGTTGCATAATCGGCGTCAATATACGACTGATTATCAAAACGATCTCCTGTTTTTTCTTTGTAGAAATGAATGATTTCACTATCCGTGCGAATGGGTTTGTCATTAGCCGATATAAATTGCAGTCCGATGGATTTTACTGCAGTAATTACGGCAAATTCAGTTGTAGCTTTGTCATTTGGTAAAAACGATCCACCTTTGTCTAGGATTTCCCATTCGGCGCAGGCTTGTATTTTTTTGAAATTATCATTGCTTTGGTTTATGTCGTCAAAATAGCTTTTGTCATTCTTGCAGTCGGTATAGCCCTCCTGGTCAGCCAGCATTGCAATCCACTCTGTTCTGGTGATGGCATTTTCAGAAGATACGGCCGGTACACTGTGGTTGTTGTTTGCGGTATGCAGTAATAAGGCGACTGCTCCGGCAATGATAGCCGTTAGGAGCAGAAAGATACTTATTACGAGAATGAGTATCTTTGTGCCTTTATTAAGGGCTCGACTTTTTGCCCGGTTTTGGTTTGAGATGGATGGATTGTTGTTTTGATTATATGTATTTAAGGTCCTTTTGCAATAAGGGCAAGTATGATAGCCGACAGGTATTTCTCTATGACAGTTAGGACACTTCATTATATATCTCCCCTTAATCAATACTATATTTTGTATTGTATTAAATGGGCAGATCTTTTTCAATACGCTGCCAGCGTACTCTTCATGTCAAATTCGGCTTTGTATACAGAAAAACGCACTTGCATACTTGCAAGTGCGTTTGCTTATGTATGATTATTTGCCTTCCGCGCGGCTCATAGCCAGCTGGAAGTCTTTCTGATGGGTGAAGATCTCGTGACGATAGGGGTTGGTCTTGGTCTCCTTGGCTTTCTTCATAATGAAACCGAATACCACCACATTGACTGCCAGCGACAGTATAGAGATTACGCCCTGCGCTGTGGGGTTGGCAGCGGTGGGGTGCACCGCCGGGTTCATAAACCCGTCAGCATACACACTGGTGATCACGGCGAACTTGCCTTGATCCTGGAACAGCGGGAACACCTGGGCAAACATACACCAAATGGCCAGCGTGTAGGCACGGTTCTGGATCCAGCCGCCCTTGTTCCACAGTGCGTTGGCAAAGGTGGGCGCCAGCAGCAGAGCCAGGCCGCAGTACCAGGAGTGGGTGGGCAGGTTGTTGTAGGTGTACTCAAAGTTCCAAATATCGTAGGCCAGAATGTAGCACCAAGTCATATCCGGCCACAGCATATCTTGGTGGTTCTTAGAGGAGTAAATACCCCACCAGCCAGTCATACACAGAATGTTGATGATACCGGCCAGGCCGTTGAGGATATTCCACCAGCCGCCGAACAGCCACACATTTTCGCTGGAGAGCCACCAACCACCGGCAGCACCGCCGGCGCTGATGCCCTTAATGGCAGACTCAAAGTCGCTGGCCACAGCGATCAGAATGTTAATCGCCACAATGACAAAGGGGAACACCTTGAACCATTGGGTTTTGCCGATGCTCCACTTGTACTTAAGCATCATAAAGCCAATGCACCCTGCGGTGGCAGCATACAGCTTGGCATAATGGAACCAGCTGTTCATGTGGACCACCGTATCGTTATTAACCGCCCAGTCAACACCCTTTGCGGCCGCCACATTGATGACGATAAAGTACACGCTCAGTGCAGCCGGAAGCACCAGGAAAAAGAAAATGCCGCCTGCCTTGGAGCGGCGGGCGATTTCGTTAGCCAGCACCAACCCGGTGAAGACCAATGCCCAGCCCAGCAGCTGCCACAGCGCAGTATCGCCGTAGATTTGGAATAACATAGTTATCTCCTCCTAAAAATAAATCATCTTGCGCCGCAGCGCAACCCTTCCGTGGGCGGTTTTCCGCCCGCTTCAATGTTCAGTTTAGACCTGTTTTTATAGATTGTCAATCTTTTAACAAGCCCGGCTGCACATTTCTACATATTGGCAAAAACCGGGGCGGTTTTTTGTTGAAATTGAGTAGCAAAGATGATACAATGTCACTGGTATTACCAAGAACCACAGGAGGGAAACCTATGGAATTTGAAAAGCTGCAGACCGCCAGTTTGAAGGAATTATTTATTTCGTCTGTGGAGGACAAGATTTTGTCCGGCGAGCTGCCCATCGGCGCGCAGCTGCCCACGGAGCGGGAGTTGGCGGAGATGATGGATGTAAGCCGGGGTGTAGTGAATAGCGGCATTGCGGAGATGGCGCACAAGGGCTTCTTAGAGGTACGTCCCCGGGTGGGCACCTTTGTGGCAGATTATCGCCGGGTGGGCAAGTCAGATATTTTTCTGTCCATTATGCACTATAACGGCGGTATTCTTCCGGAGCAGGAAATTCGCTCCCTGCTGGAGTTTAAGATCCTGATCGACTGTTTTTCCGTGCGCAAGCTCACTGCCCGCGCCATTACGGAGGCAGAGGTGCAAAAGCTGGAGGATTTTGTGGACCAAATGGCCGAGACGGATGACCCGCAGCGGGTGTCAGAGCTGGCTTATGCGTATAATCAGGAACTGAGTTTCCTTAGCGGCAACACCTTTGCGCCGCTGATCTATAATTCTTTTAAGACCGCCAATGTGCAGTTGGGCGCTCGTTATGTGCAGCGTTATGGCAAGGCGTCCCTGTACCATTACCTGCAGCAACTGCTGGTGCAGCTGCTCAACGGCGATACCGCCCGGGCGGTGGCGCTGGTGGAGACGCACTTAACGGATATGATGACCGGCGAGCACCAGATTTACGAATAAGCATACACCAATACAGACGCAAAAAAACAGGCTAAGCAATCTACATTGCTTAGCCTGTTTTGTATGTTGTTAGGAATTATGAATACGATAGACTTTTACGCCGTGGTGGGGTACGGTGGCGTTAATGGTGTTGTCGTTGAACCACTCGTCGCTCCACAGCTCATGCACCTCGTACTTGCCCGGCGTTTTGCGGAAGTTCAGGTACGCATCGTCCGCCAGAGCGTTAATGTCGTAGGTGACCGTGCGGCGGGAGGTGCCCTTGTTAAACAGGCACAGGGCCACATCACCGTTTTGCAGCGGGCGGGCCAGAATATCCAGTCCGGCCTGGCGACGAATGCGCTTGCAGGGCTTGCACAGCGGGTCCTGGTCAATGTTGATCAGGTTTTTGTTGGTGACAATTTTTAAGGTGGGGTTCTCCCGCACCTGCTCGTTGTTGCCGTCCACAAACTTGCGCACATCGTTGCCAAGGATCAGCGGCGCGGCCATCATGCACCACAGGGAGAAGTGCGCCCTGTTCTCGTTCTCTGTCAGCTTGCCGTTGCCAACTTCCAGCATATCCGGGTCATTCCAGGCACCGGGACCGGCGTGCTCATACAGGCGTACATTGTGCTCATAAATCGTCTTAATGCTTAGCCACTTGGGCATGATATCCGGCGTGGTGCGCCACATATTGCCTGCCTTGGCTCCCCATTTGTAGGGATAAGCAAAGCCCCATTCGCAGATGGAATAGATGATGGGGCGCTCCTCCTCGCCGGTAATGACAGCCCATTCCTTGGTGGCCTCTTGCAGTTCTCGACCCATGCGGGCGTATTGCAGGTAAGAGGAGTCAGCCCGGGTAACCACCGGGTTGTAGAGCAACAGGTGGTTCTCGCCCGATTGCAGCTCAACCGTCAGCTGGATACGGCCGGTGGGGCTGGCGCCCTTGGTGGTGGGGAACAGCAGCTCATGTTCCTTGCCGTTGTTGACTCGAATGCGCAGGTAGCGCTGGTGGAGGCACAGAGATTTGTTATAGGCCAGGGTCAGGGCATAGGTGCCGCCTGCTTCTACGCTAAAGCGGAATCCGGCGGTGCCGGAGCCGTAACCGATCATACCGATGCCTTGACCGGAGGGCAGATCGCTGCACTTGACTACCCGGCCTTTGCCGGTAAATTCTGCTTCGCCGGGCAGCAGGATCAGTGCCGGTTCCGTCGTACCCGGCAGGTTCAGTTGCAGGTTTTCAATAATGGGCACATCACCCTTTAATACATGGTGATGACAAAAGTCATACTTGAAGAATTCGCAGCCCCAGCTGGCCAAGGTTTTGGCATCCAGCCGTTCGTGACCTAAACTGGCCGGTAGATCCTCGCAGGTGAGGGTCCCGTTAGAGGAGTACAGACCCACCTTAAAGCCCCGGCTGTTCAGTTGCTTGATCAGCGCCGGGATCCCCATAGAGAAGGTGCCCAAATCCCCTTGCAGGCGACCCATTTCGTCTCGCACGGAGCTGTGCCAGCAGTCGTCCAGGTTGATATAGTTGTAGCCCGCTTCTGCCAGGCCGCTGGCCTCCATGGCCTCTGCCACCTCCAGAATCAGATCCTGATTGATGTTTTGGCGGAAGGTGTTCCAGCTGGACCAGCCCATAGGGGGCACGGTAGCGCCGCCGTAATTCGGTGCGTCCGTGGTGTCTATGGTCAGCTTAGAGGGGTGTGCAATCTTTTCCATGGCGCACAGCGGGCAGTTGCCGTTGACGCGGGTGATGATAAACCAGGCTACAAACCACACCAATAAAATGGCTGCGATAGCCAGCAAAATAATACCAAAAATCATAACAATCCCATCTCCTTAAAGAATTCCAGTTCTTCCTTGGCAGCGGCGTAGGCATCGTCGCTGTCCAGTCCCCGGGCGGTGCGCACCATAAAGTCCTTGCGGTGCCGGGTGTTGTAAATCAGACGGTAGCACCAGGCATACGGGGTCAGCCAGGGGTGGCCGTCTAAAAATCGAATATAGGGTATGCGGCGCATTTGGCTGTATGCCGGAAACGCCAGACGCAGCTTGCTGCGCAGGGGGCTTGCTTTCTCGCCTTGCTCCATTTGGCGGCGGGCAATGACGGCGCTTTTGTTCCGGTCCGCGTTACCAAAGGCACCGTAGCTGACCAAAAACGATTCACAGTCCGCTGTGTCATCCACATAAGGCGTACCCACGCCGTACCAGCGATAACACACGGTGAGCACAATCTTGGCGAATTGTGCCAAACCGGCTTTTTCGCACAAGGTCAGCACCGCTTTTTCGTCGATCCGGCACCTTTGCAGCATCACGGCAAGATCCAGGATCAGCTTGATTCCGGCGCCGTAAAAGCGAAAGTGGTGGGCCAAGTGGGCGATTAGATAGGCAAAGTGGTAATTGTCCTCCAATTTGCCGCAGCAGCCTTCAAATTGGGCTTGATCCATGGCGTTTGCAAAGGCAGTCTCACACCGGGGATCATCGCTGATCAGTGCTGTGTGCACCTCCAGCAACACATCGCCCTTGCGATAGTCATATACCGGGCCGTTCTGGGCAGTGCAGGCAAAGCCGCTGCTCATTAGCGCTTTTTTGGCTGCCTGGCGGTTCGCCGGGTTAATGAGCAGGTCAATGTCGCCCATTAGGCGGCACTCCGGCACCGGGTACAGCTCTTTTAAGATCGCGCCCTTAAAAATACATGGGGGATGCCGGCGTCGCTGAGAACGCGGTACACCCGCTCTACACCCTGCTTTTGGTGCTCGTACAGGAACACGCTGCTAAAGAAGTGCTCGCTGAGTGCCAGTCGGCAGTCCTCCGGGATCACCTCGGTATTGGGTGCTTTGTTGCACACTGCGTACACCACAGCGATCAGATTATGCGCCTTGGCAATGCCGCACAGCTTGCGATAATCCATATCCGGGCGCAAGGTTACCGGCTCGTCCCGCAAAAAGGCGGCGGTCAGTTCAATTAAATAGGCAGTTTCAGCACACATGGATTCCATCGTTAAATAATGTTGTTTTGGTCCAGAAAATCGTGGGCGGCAATGAGAATACTCTTGTCATTGTCAAACCGCAGCAGCGACAGCGCCCGGTCATAGGTGAGCCAAATGTAGTCCTCAATTTCTTCCTTTTGCATGTGGATCACCGTGCTCGGGGTGGTGGCGGCAAAGATGGTTACCGTCTTTTCAACCCGATCCCGAATCCGATATTTGGACAGGCAGGAGAACCCCTCAATCAGCTTAACCCGCAAGCCCGTTTCCTCCTGTACCTCCCGTAGGGCGGTCTGCTCCTTGGTCTCGCCCCTTTCAATATGCCCTTTGGGGAAGCCCCAGTGGGCGGAGCGCTTGTTCTTGATCAGCAGGTAGCGCACCTCCCCCTTAATATCATGGAAGATGACCGCGCCGCAGCTGCTCTCGTAAAGGCATTCCAGCCGGTAGCCGGGAAAGTCCCGCTCCGGGTCCAGATATTCCAAAATGTCGTTGACAATGAATCGTGTGCTCTTGGGCGCCACAATCCAAATGGATTCTTTTCTTTTTTGTTTCGGAGGACGGCTATCACACGCCCGTCAAAGTTACGCACAGGGTGGTGGATGCCCATAATGTAGGCAGTCTGGTCCTTTTCACCGTATACTGTGCCGTAGTTCAGCGGATACCGATAGCCCGTACCGTCCGTAGAGCCAATAGGCATAACGACCTTGACTCTGGCGTATTTACCGAGCAATTTGTATTCACCACCGAGATAAAAGTTACTATGCACTTATTATATATAAATTGCAAAAGCAATACAAGGCTTTCGCAAAGAAAATTCAAAAAGCCGTAAAACTTGGCGAAAAAAAAGCAGCCCTCCGGGGCAGGTGAGAGCCTGCACCCAAAGGGCGTTCTATATTATATACATTATATACAGGAGCCTGTCCGGCGGCGGGTAACAAAAATGGCGTACCCGAAGGTACGCCATTTTCATTTAGGAATGGGGGATTAACCACCCAGCTGCTGAAGCAGGTTACACAGTTCGCCGATTACTTTGTCGGTGTCGCCTTTCAGCATATTCAGCACGGTGCCTACCACATCGGTAATGGAGCTGTTGTCAGATCCACCGATCAGGGAGCCTACCAAGCTGGCTACTGTGTTGTAGTTATCCTTGTAGTTGACAACTTCAACCAGGTACCGCAGCACGGCAATCAAAGTCTCAGAGGCGTCGCCCTTTACAAACACGCGCGTGCCGTAAGTGGCAGCCTGAGAAGCATCGGTCATCACCTTGCCGTGGCTTGCCAGCTGGAACCAGTCAATATCCATCAGTTCCAGACCCAGGGGTTTACCCTTGATCTTGATCATGCCAAGCACCTGATTCAGCAGGGGAACAATGTTGTCCACGCCGATGATGGGCTTCAGCATAGCGGTCAGATCGTACAGGTCAATGTTCAGATCCAACTTCAGGCCAACCTTAGCCAGTAAACCATTCAGATCCACTTTGAAGGCCTTGAATACCTGAGTCAGTACGGTGTTCACATTCACGATGGGCTTCAAAGCATCCAGCAGAGCGGAAACCGGTGTAAACAGGTTCTCGATCAGCTGCAGCAGGCCGTCGTTGGCAATGAACAGTGCCAGGTTGGGCAGCATGGACATCAGGGTCTGCAGCGGTGCATTCAGAATGTCCTCTACCTTATCCCACAGGGAGTTGACAATATCCAACAGGATGTTGTCATAGGCCTTGCTGATGTCCTCTCTGTACTGATACTGGGTCTTAATGTTGTAGCAGCCGAATGCCTCCAGCAGCGGAACGACCACGGAAGAGTAGCCGTTGGAGCCGGGGATATGAACGATGTTGAAGATGCCCAGAGAAGCATCATTCAGCAGTACATCCAATACGCCGTAGAACGGACGCATTACAGCAGCCAGTGCATTAAAGAAGCTATCCTTATCCTTTACGCCCCACTTAAGAGCGGAGGTGTTGACCTTGGACCAGGAGGAGGCGGAGCCGATTACGGCAGCCGCATTCGCGAAGGTCTTGCCATAGGACTCATCGGTGAGCAGCTTGGCAACGGTCTTGGTAGAATAGTCAATGCCGGTCTGAGCCAGCAGGGCGGTCAGGTTGGTGGAGTCGTTGATCTTCACACCGTCCAGTGCCTTGCCGATGCCGGTGATCATGCCATTGATGGTGCTGTCCTTAAAGGCAGCGTCAGCGATCAGCTTGTTCAGATCAGCCAAGCTACCGATCAGGCCATCCAGCATAGGCGGAATGTTCTTCAAGAAGTCTTGATCCACAGTGGAGGGATAAGAGAACTTGTAGTCCTTGGTCTGGTATTCGCTGTAATTCCAGAACGCGTTGGTGGGATTCTCCTGGAGCAGATAGAACAGCGCACGGATGATCTGGTCTGCGGAGGAGGTGCCGATCTGGTCAAGTACCGCGTTGATGATGGACTTGTAATCCTTGATCGCGTCGATACCGCCCAAAATGGACTTCAAACCGCTGATGTTCTTGGTCAGCAGGTTGGCTACATAGCGGAGCACGGCGATCAGCGTTTCGCCCTGGTTTGCAGTAACGTGCTTTCTATTATAATAGCCTTCGCTGTTCTTTGCAGCGCTCTTGACCGTGCTGACTGTGCCGTGGCTTGCCAGGGTACCCCAGTCGATCTTGGGCAACTGAATGTTGATTTTCTTAGACTTGAGCAGTTTGTTCACCAGCGGAACGATGGCGTTTTGGATGTCGCACTTGTTCAGGTGGTTCAGATTCAGGTGAATGTTCACACCCAGTGCGTCCTTAACCAGGTCGTTCAGTGACTTGCCGGCCAGAGCCTTGACAATGACCTCAACATCTACGCCGTTCTTCTTCAGTACCGGAAGGAGAGATGTTACCGGCGACAGAAGATTGTTGACGAGCTGTGCCAGGCCATTATTATCAATGTAGTATGCCACATTGGGCAGTACTGCGGTGAGGGTATCGAACGGAGCGTCCAGTACCTTGTTCAGGAAGCCTACGATGGGATTCAACACATCCGTCAGTACGCTGTCGGTAGACTTCTTAATGTCTGCCTTGTACTGCTTGTAGGTCTTCACGTTGGGGCACTCCAGTGCCTCCAGCAGCGGAACGATGGCACTTTCGTAACCATTGCCGCCATAGATGCTCAGGGACTTCACATCCTCGATCACTTTGTACAGGTTGATCTCCAGTACAGAGGTCTTGGAATACTTGTCAGAGCCCTTGATGCGAATGCGCAGTTTGCCATTCTTCAGCTGTACGGTGTCCTTAGAGGAACCGAAGTTCAGGTTCTTCACCAAATCGGTAAGGATCTGGCCAACGGCCAAGTCGTCGCCTGCCAGCAGCAGAGACAGTACGCCGTCCAGCGGACGCAGGATCGCAGCCAGGCCGTTTACAAAGCCCTGCTGTGCCTTTGCGGAGCCATCGGTGAAGCCCCAGTTGATGTTGCCCAGCTTCTTCCAGCTCTTGGCGTTTTTGATCGCCTTAGCTGCGGAGGAGTAGGTCTTGCCGTAGCTGCCGTCCGTCAGGAGCTTAGCTACGCCCTTCTTGCTTACATCAATGCCGGCATAGCCAGGTAATCCTTGTAAGGATCAATGGCGCCGTACAGTGCGGAAGCCAGCTTGGTCAGGTTGGCGTTGGTGAAGATCAGGGAGCTAACCAGGTCTTTCAGGTTATCCTGCTTCACTACATCCAGGCCGGCCAGTAGACCGATCACGGAGGTGACCATGGTGTCCAGATCGCCAACAGCGTCGCTGGCGTCCTGCGCGGTCACACCGGCGGGATAATAGAAGCCGGTGGTCTTTTCCTGTACATACTGGAGGAAGGTCCAGTAAGCAGTGGTGGGATCTGTGGTCTTGGCGATCACAGCGTTGATGATGTTCAGCAGATCCTTCTTGGTCAGGCGGCTGATCATATCCAGCACTTGGCTTATGGAAGGATTGTCGATCACGACTTTCAGCAGATCAATGATCTGGCGAATTTGCAGTACATCGGCCACCAGGTTGACCATGTACTTCAGAACAGCCTCTGCATTCTTGCAGTTTGCAATGTCCTTAAACAGGGTGGTGGGCAGTTCAAAGCCAAAGTTAGCCAGCTGGCTGTTTACAGCGTTGATCACGGTCACATCGTTGATGCCCAAGCCGGCCTTGGTTGCGCTCTTCTTCAGCAGGCCGGTTACAAGGGCAATCGTCTGCTTATTCTGCGCGTTTTGATCCTTGTCGTCCGTATTGGTCTTAAAGATCAGGCCCAGTATCGCGGAGAACCATGCGTCGTTCTTTGCCATAGAGGGCATCAGGTTGGACACCTTTGCGCTCAGAATGTTGGATACGCCGTGGATCTCCTTGTACAGCGGGTAAATGGCGGCAGTCGCCACATTGTTCAGGTCCTTGTTCATCACAATGGACAGGCCCTTGATCAGGTTGGTCAGCACGGAGACAGGCTTGCTGTAGAAGCCGTCCAGCAGCTTGCTGATGGGAGTGATGATGGCCAGCAGGCCGGTTGCGCCGTCCTTTACGCTGCCCTTTGCATACACGCCCAGGCTAAAGCCCTGTGCTTTTTCCAGATCCTTAAAGATGGGGTACAGTACACCGTCATAGTAACCGGCATCCTTGGTCAGCACGCCGATCAGATCGGTGATGATGCCCAGCTCTCGCCGAAGTTCTGGAAGAACTTGGTGTTGTTGCCTGCGCGGAAGCCCCAGTTGATCTTAATGTTGGTGGCGCCGGTCCAGCCGCTGGTGCTCTTGTCCAAGCGAATGGCGTTGTGCCAGGTAGGCAGGCTTGCCAGCTTCTTGGCGGCGGACTTGTTGGTCAGGTGATTGCTCACTGCGTGGGGAGAAATCAGACCCTTCAGCGCAGCAGCCAAAATGTTGTAGTGGTAAGCACCGGTCTTGTTGGTGTAGTACACCGGCTTGCCGGCCTTATTCTTCTTCTTGTACAGCTTCTGGTTGCCGTCGTAGAAAACATTCAGGCCCAGAGCGTCCTCGTTCACCAGATAGTAATCAATTACATTCTCCAGTGCAACATACATCTGAACCACCAGATTGGTCAGATGATCCTCAGTGTAAACCTTCTTGTCTGAGGTATCGGTGGACTTCTTGTCCCCGTCGTTCAGGAAGTTTAAGGTCTTATTGAGCATCTTCAGCATCGGGTTGGTGTTGTCGCTGCCCAGGATGTAAGAACCAAGGCTTACCAGACCGCACAGGATGCCGGGGGTGGTGTTCAGGTTGAAGTTGTTCAGTGTGGAGTTCTCCAGCACCTTGGACAGTGCGGAGTCCAGATTGGACAGCAGAGAAGCGCCGCTCTTACTGGAGGTCTTGGGTACCTTTGCCCACTTGGGCTGGGTCTGGATCTTTGCCATCTTGCCGTTCACTTTCGGGAAGCTCACGTCGATGGTGTTCTTGGTCTTGGTGTCCATGGCCTGGATCACATTCACCAGCTGACCGATGTTAGACAGCAGGAAGTAAGCACTTTCGGTGCTCAGACCAACAAACTTGGATTCCTTGTTATACACGCCCATTACGAAAGAGGCCTTGTCGTTGTACTTCAGCTGGAATACGCCGTTGAGTACATCGCTGATGGTGCTCTTTTCGCCCAGACCGCCCATAGCGCGGATCAGACCGGTGATGATGGGCAGGTTGGTGGTGATCTTGTTGTCGGTGGCGGTCACATCATTGAGCAGGTCAATGATGGCGTTGAACCAGTCGTTCACAAAGATGTTTACAAAGCAGTCCAGAATCTTGGCCGGCTTGCCGCCGTCTGCCAGGTTCTTAAAGTTCACCAGGGACTGATTGTAGTAGAAATCCGTGCCGCTGATGTCTTTGCTCTTAATTTTGTACTCACTGTAGGACCAGTCGGAAGCCTTCTTGGTGTTGTCAGCGCTCTTTACATCATATTTTTTAATGAAGTTCTTGCCCATAATGTCCAGAATTTTGGGCAGGGCAACGAAGAGGTTGTTGACGCCGTGGTTGTAAACGGTGCCCTCTTCCTTGGTCATGGCGCCACTCTTGGCGTCTTTTCACCATAGGCAGCCACATACTGATCCACAGCAGCGGTGAAGAAGGTGGCCAGCTCGGACACAGCCTCATTCACGGGCAGTGGCAGCGTCGCCGGTGAGCTTCAGTGCATCGGCAATGCCGGATGCCTTGGCACCCTGCAGCGCCTTATCGGCTGCATAGATGTTCAGGATCACCGGGGTCTTGGTGTCATCGTACTTGCCGGTGGTGGGGTCACCATACACCTGGCTGACGATCACATCTTTGCCGTCGGCATCCTTGCCATACTCAACACCGCTGATGTTGTAGTATGTAAAGTCATAGTTGGTGTCGCCGATCAGCCAGTGCATCAGGGTGGGCAGAACCTCGTTCAAATCCCAGCTCAGGCCGCCGCCCAAACCGACGGGGCTGCCAACGCTCTGGCCGTATTGATCCATCAGACCGCTCAGCAAACCGCCCAGGAAACCATTAAAGGGATCACCCTCCTGGTTGAATACCATGGGGATCAGCACTTCGTCAATCACAACGGTCAAAACAGGCAGCAACTGCATAATGGTTTCAACCGGGTGCTCGTACAGGTTCATCCATATATCGGTGAGCGCACCCTTCAGGTCAACCTTGGACTCTACCAGTTTGTAGACCACTTCGTTCATAACCGCATTACCGGTGAGGTGCAAGCCTGCGATGGTTACGCCTTCCTGATCCTCAGGATCCAGCAGTACCATGTACTGATTGATGGCGTTGTTTACAGCAGCAACAGCAAAGGAATCCTTAAAGCCGTATTTCGCGAAAGAATACTTTCTGCAAGAATTAGAGATAACCTTGGCGTCGGTAATCTCAAAGTAGAAATCAACGGCCTCGTCAACGCTCTCTTTCAGTTCACCACTGTAGAAGGTCTTTAACAGATCTTGGTTGATGGTGGCGATCACTTCTTCGGGGGACATGCCGCCGACAGTTCTGTTCTCCATCAACGCTCTGCGGTAAATACCCTCGGTACGCGTATCCAGATCCTCACTGCTCCAGTAAGTGGCCATTGCCGGCTTGGTTACAGGAGCGATGCCCTTGTCTGCATAGTCGCCGTTCAGGTAAGCCTGGAAGGTGTCACGGCTGGAACCGATTTTTGCGTTGCCGTCGGGCACATTCTTGTTCATGTCCGCACGCAGGGCAGCTACGGTAGCGTCATCCAGCTGCGCAGCATAGTACTCGCTAACAAAGGCGTCATCGCCGTTGTTGGCCAGTACGGCAGCACCGATCTTGCAAGCGGCTGCCAGTGCAGCATCGTCATCCTTGATGGTGTTGTAGTCCTTTTTGGCCAGCTTGCACAGATAAGCCTTGGCGGCCTCTGCCAGTTCACTGCTTGCCTTGTCGGACTGATACTGGAGCAACACATACCAAATCGCTTCGCTCATGGTGCTGACTTTCTTCTTGCTGCCGGCTTCTTCGAAGTAGGCGGTGAAGGTGCCAAAGCACTTAGCTACATCCTTGAAATCGTCCAGAGCAATCAAGTCGTCTACTTTGTACGATTTGTCTTTGTAGGTAACGGTAGCTTTCTGGATGTCTTCCAGGGTGTCCAGGCTGCCTTCAGCAGTACCCAGCACCTCGAGCACTTTGTTCAGTGCGTCATAGGCAGCGCTCAGGTCTTCCTGCTGCTTAGCCTGTTTCTCGGGGAACTGCTCCAGCAGGGCGGACAGATCGCTCAGCGTGTCCTCGCACCATTTGGCCAGTTCTGCGTCGCTGGACGAAATGTTGTTGACGCAAAAAGAAAACAGCTGATAAAAGCTCATCTTTGCATCTTTCTCGTCCAGGTAGGCATACGCCACATCGGAATACCCTTTCCGGTAACCGTCAATGATGTCTGCCTTATTCATGGGGCTGCTCAAAAGATTAAGCAGCGTGGGAGACACACCCATGATCAGATCACTGATCGAGGTGGTGTCGGTGACGGTCATCCCCAACTTCTCCTCAAGCGCCTTTTTGATATTCGGCTGATTGAGCAGTGCCGGAACGTAGGTGTCTACCAGTTCCGTCAGTGCGTCAAAGGTGGAATCGGCACTTGTGGAGTTCTTCCAGATGCCCTTGTCTTTGTCCGCTGCAAATGCAGTGAACCCGACAGAGCAGGTGGTGACCATCATTACTACAGCCAAAAATAGGCTGAGTAACTTTTTGCCCGTCTTCATAATTCATCTCTCCTTCTGATATGTTGACGAACTTGTCGTTTTGGATTCGCCTGGGCAGCGCGCCCTTTTAGCGGAGGATGTGCTTACAAGTTGCGTTAACAATTTGTTCACAATTCCTCTGCTAAAAGGGCGCAGGATACCCACGCGTACAACAAATACAGTATATTTATACCAAATATAGAACGGCAAGTCAATAGGTTTCCGAAAACTTTTTAACAAAATGTGAACGGGTGGGCAAAATTTCCCGATTTATAGCGAAATTCCGGCGCAATATTTTTTTTGCGTACTTATATATCAAGCCATGTTTGGCCCGGCCGACGGATCTGCGCTGCATTCTTATCTTGGATTTGTGTGGAGGATCAGGGCGCATTTATCGTTATTGCTGCATTCGACAACTGCTGACAGAAATTCCACCGGTTTTGGAGGAAAAATTGTGGAAAATCCTGTGGAACTTGTGAAAGTTTCCCGCCGTTACGCCAAAAAATCGATGGTGTAAAGGGGCACGCCTTTGCGTGTGAAAATCTCGCGTAAAGCATATAACCTTTACAAGTCGAAACTTGCAAAATAATGGACATTGTCTTTTAACTAAGCAATAAAATATGAACAAATTGTTAATTTCGTGTAAATTAAATTTGTCCGTTCGCACAAAAAACGACCGCTCAAATTGTGCAACATTCCGAAAATCAGAAAAATCACGGCTCTTTATTGATTTTTGGTGACCATCGTGTTTTAATAAGAATGCGATAAATGTGTTTCTATGCGCATTTTCATAATGTATGGCGTCCGGCTGCAATGCCTTCATCCTGAATATCGGATTGCCCGATGGTCAGAGGATGGGACGGCGCGTACACGCAACCATTTATTCGTAAGAATTACAAATTACTATGGAGGTAAAAATTAGTGAAAGCTAAAAAGTTTTCCCGCAAGTTGCTTGCGCTCTTTTTGGCGGTCTTGATGGCGATGAGCTGTTTCTCCGGTGCTATGGTCGCTTCCGCGGCTAATGCTTCGGCAAACACGAAGTACCATGACCAGGACTTGGACTTCAACTCACTGGGTTGGCCCATCCTTAATGATGAGCAGGCCTGCACAGCCCTTTTGGACTTTGTGGATCTGACTCTTGCTCAGGCAAACATCGCACCGATGAATATCGACCTGAGTGTTCTTGGTAGCATCACCATCAAACTGGGCAGCGTGGATGAGGTGCTTAAAACTGTTCAAGATCTGGATTCTTTCCTGAACAGCAAGTCCGCACTGCTTCTGCTGGCCGGCGATGCCCGCTATGTAGATTTGAGCGCAGTTAACGGAATGTCCCGCAGCGCAACTTCCTCTACCGATATTGTACGCGGTATTGTGAAGCTGGTTCGGAACATTTCTTCCGACGGGGGTCCTGAAGGCGCCAACGGCAATATCGTAAAGAAATTGCTGCGCGGCGAGCTTGGCCTTGGTATCGTAAGCAGCTTCTTGGATGTTTACAAGACCATTGGTGACCTGATTGGTATGCCCAGCGGCTATCAGAGCAATATGGTATATAATATTGTTCAGCAGCTGGTTCTGGAGAATACCGGTTGGTTTACTGCAGAGGAGAAGGCTCAGATCCGGAACAATCCCAGTCTGGAGACCAGCAAGCTGGATTCCATCCTGCTTGATAAGCTCTCCACCCAGTTGCTCAGCAACATTACCGCACAGATTACATACGCCGACGGTACCAATTCTCAAGACAGATACGCAGAGTATCTGGAGAAGGGTTCCGCACCGTATATTGACGCGACCAACCTGCATTATGTAACGCAGGAGGATCATGACAAGAACGGCGAGGCAATCGGTAATGTATATCTGTTCCGTTATCAGGATCAGAAGCTGGAGCTGAAGCCCACAGATACGCTGTTTGACTTTGGCTTCCAAGCCTTTGAGATGGCGTGGAACACCGCCTTGAAGGATACGCTGGGCCAGTTGAATTCCGGTGTGGGCGGTTACGACTACAATTACTATATGTGGTACACCGGTGCCACGACCCACAACACGGCTTGGGACTACAGCAATGTAGCCAACAACTACGGCGCTGCCGATGTGCAGGCTTGGGCCGCTTATGAGTGCAAAAAGGCTGCAAAGGACCTGAAGCCCGGCCAGACCCTTGGCGATGAGTACAAGGATGCGGCTACCTATCTGGCTTATATCAAGGCGGATCTGGAGAAGTACAACAGCCGTGACCTGGTGAAGTCTCCTACCTACACCTGGAGAGATATTGACTCCACCACCCTGTTCAACAAACTGCGTTACAGCCCCATGTCTGTTTACTACTTTAAGCAGGCAACCGGTCCCCTGAACTGCAGCTTTGCTGAGACCGGTATGAAGAACATTGAGGCATTCATGGCAAATGATTACAGCAGCTACAGCTCCATGCTGGCAGCGCTGAATGATTTCCTGGTTGCCGCAGTAAAGGACTTCCTGCCGAGCTATGACGCCAGCGGTCTGACGAAGGTAAATTCCGAGGATCCCGGCAATGTAGCGCAGACCCTGGTTGGCAATATGCTGAAGGTGCTGCAGTTCATCTGTGATAAAACAGATGCGAACATTCTCGGCGCTTTCTATCATGAGAACGGCGAGGGCACTGCTCTGACCGAGGCCAATCTGGAGAGCGCGATGATTCCGTTTGCAATTTCTGCACTGCGGAATATCCCCGACTTCAAGAAGGGTATCCACAATGAGGACCTGGACGCTTGCGACGATGCAGAGGGCGTAGCTGCTCTGGCGTTGCAGCTGTATCTGGGCTATGTGCTGCCGGATCACGACTACTCTTCTCTGGTGCAGAAGGGCGCAGACGGTAAGTACGATGTAACCATTGACAATCTGCTGCTGATGGCTCGTGATGCTGTGGGTTATGTAATGAGCCCCTATATTATCATGCACGACAAGGACGGCAACCTGTGGAATCCGGAGACCGCTACTCTGAATGACGGCGTTTCTCTGTTTGATCTGCTGAATTCCGTTGTTGTTTACTATGCCGGCACCGACACCTTTAAGGACGGCGAGCATGGCAAGGGTATTGCCAATCTTCTGGGCGTTTGCGACACCAACGGCAATTGCCTGGTGAAGCTGTCCAACTCCCTGTGGGAGAACATCAATGTGATTGCCAACAAGCTGCTGCCTGTTGCAGGCGTGCTGCAGTATGGCGATTCTGCAAAGAAAGGCGCTTTGAATTCCGAAGAGCTGATCTACACCGATGTGATCCAGGGCATGCTGAATATTGGTGTGGCAGATGCGAACGGCCAGTATGGCGCAACCGGGTTCGTAACCCGTCTGCTGACCATGGTTTCCGCACCGCCCATCAAGAGCGAAGGCATCATTCGCACCGTTTACAATGTATTGGCTGATCTGGTGAACGTTGTATTCGGCGGCCGCTACGGCACAGCCCGTAATGTGGTTCCCGCTGCTGCCACCAACGATCATCCCTTCGACGATCTGCTGCAGAAGGATACCTTTGTCGGTACTTCCAGCAACAGCAGTTACGGCGTACTGGGTACCCTGGTATACAATGTGTATGAAGCCAGCGGCGGTGTAGGCGGCGACAGCGGCAAGACCGATACGATCCTGCCCGGCGCTATGTACACCGTACAGGCTGTGAACAATTTGATCGGCGGCCTGATCACCACTTTGGCGGATCATAACATGAAGCTGGCTTCCGCTCGTGTGGCAGACAGCAACTTGACCCTCAGCTATGGCGGTAACACCACCACCACAACGCTGACGGTTACCAATAACTGCTACGGTCTGAACCGTGCGGTAAAGAACGCCGATGGTAACTTCGTTGCTCGTGGCCGTTACAACATTGAGATCACGAATGTGGTTTCCGATAACAGTGCTTGCACCGTAGACTTCTCCAGCAAGACAGTTGTTCCTGAGAAGTCCGCTTCCTTCACTGTTACCAACGGCGGTTTTGATGAAGATACTGTAGTAACTTACACCGTTACTTACAACATTATCGACACCAACACCAACCAGGCCCTCTACACCGGCCTGACCTGCAAGACTTATCAGTTTGTGACTCCGCAGAAGAACTGGTCCGATTCTGTGTATCCGGGCGGTTCTCAGGACAGCAGATTCTCCAATGGTTCTTCCGGTAAGACCGCCGATGGTCAGGCTACCGTGAACAACACCGGTTACTTTGGTAACGCTTACCTGAACCAGAAGCCGTTCCGTGTAAGCTATCCTACCGATATTGTTCTGGCAAGCTCTAACCTGGATGCAGTGAAGAACTACAAGATTCGTCTTGGCTATGACCGTACCCTTGCCGGTTCTCCCGACAAGACTTTGGACGGCGTTTTTGCTTACAGCACCGCTTCTGTTAAGGATTCCTTTAGCAACAAGACCGTAACTGTAAACAATTCCAACATGATGGCCGCGTTTGATAAGTTCACCGGTGATGTGCTGAACTACGAAAAGGTAGACTACACCACCGATGGCGGTCAGACTTGGGTCAAGGGTGTTGCCGCAAGCCAGGTTCCCTCCAACGGCGTATCTCGTGTGAACCACGCTTACACGCTGAGCGAGCTGAACGGCGGCAAAGCGCTGGCTGCAGCTGTTAAGGATAGCAACGGTTATTACACCGCTGTTTATCTGAAGAGCGGCTCCAGCGACTTCGCTTACAGCAACTTGCTGGGCAAGGTTTCCGGCGCAACCGGCATTGACGGTCTGTACATCCAGACCGGTTCCGTGACTCTGTCTAAGGACAGCTCCTCTTCCCTGGATCTGTTCAAGTATGATGGTTCTACGGATATTTCTCAGGTGTCCAAGAAAGAAGTGAAGTTGAGCTTCTTCTGCGACAAGAACCCGGCAACCGGTAGCTTGAAAGTAACCGTTGCTGACGATGGTAACCGTAGCCAGTTCAATAGTGCTTACGATTCTTTGAACAGCTACATTAAGAACTACAGACCTTCTGACTTTAAGGATTACGATAAGGCCAGCGGCTCTTCCGCAACCTATGATGCAGCAACCGCTGCTTTGGCTGCCGGCTTTGAGGCCCGCCAGTCTCCGCTGAATCTGTCCACTGCCGGCACGCTGTCCAGTGCGTTCACGAAGACGCCTGTTACCTCTGAGGTGAAGACCGTGATCGGCGAGCCTGCAACCAAGCCCGTAACTTCCTTGGATCAGCTGCCTGCAGCTCTGGCTGCTTATGCAACGACTGACGGCAATTATTACTATGCTGACAGCGCTATGAGCCAGCCTTATTACACCACGGAGGCTCTGACCGATGCTGATGTAACGGTTCAGACTTCCACCAATGTTGGTGGTCAGGCTTACACCGTGGGTATGGATAAGACCGGCCAGGTTGTTGTGAAGAGCGGTTCTTCCTGGTACTTCCTGAACACCCCGGCTTATGCCACCGCATGGGATACCACCACTTATAAGGATGCTCCCTATGCGATCAACGGTGCTGAAAAGGAAGGCACCTTCAATCAGGCGAAGTTCGTTTACTACAATGCCAATGGCGTTGCCGTGAGCAAGGACTTCACTGTGAAGCACATGGTGACCGAGAAGTCCATTGTCAACAATGGTGAGGAAACCCGTGCACTTGCCATGCAGGCAAGAGACAAGATGCGCTATGCTGTGGATCAGTGTGCGCAGATGCTGAGCGTTACCGTTGCCGGTCAGATCTTCACGGATGTTTCTTCCATTCGTGACGGTATGACGGACGCCAACTTCGATCTGCCCGAGTACCAGAAGATGGTATCCGTGGCGAAGGATGCTGAAAAGATGTACGCTGCAGATATCTACCTGAAGAGTGACGAGTCCAAGACGGTGCTTGCCACCTGCGCTTGGAACCAGATCGACCAGACCATTGCTGACCTGGCGAACACCAACGGTAATGACGCTGCGGATTATACCTATGCATTCTCCACCAGCACTTCTTCTCTGCTGATTGAAGAGGCAGTTCGTATGTTTAGCCTGTACATGGGCACTGTGACCGAGCGCGGCTATATCGGCGACAAGGTGGAGGCTGAGGTTTCTCACGCCAGCGGCAGCGCTTACAGCGCAATGACCACCACCTGGACAGATTCCGGTAAGGTCGATGCAGATGGCAACGCCATCAAGAATGCTGCAATCGCCACCACCGCGACTTCCGCGAAGTACGGTGCTGTTGAGGGCGGCAAGCTGGTTAACAAGGGCGAGAAGGTTTACACCGACGAGTCCTGGACCAACTATGTGAACGCACTGGCTGCTGCTGTAGATGTTGCGACCACCGGTAACGGCGACTACGCCCATAAGGACGCTGCCACCTATGTTCCGGCTGATAAGGACAACTACACCGCCAACCTGTCTGCTTGCTTCACCGCTTACAAGAACCTGGTAGATGCAGAGAACTCTCTTGAAGAGGGCACTGCTCCCTCCGGCTTCGCTGTAACCGGTAAGGTGCTTGCTCTGGCGAACACAACCGGTAAGGTTGCTGGTAATGCATTTACCGTTGTTGGCTGTGATGTGGTCATCAATGGCGAGACTGTGGCTACCACTGGTCAGGATGGTACCTTTACCATTCCGTCTTTGGCTGCCGGTAAGTACACAGCAACGCTCAGCTACCAGTATGGCTTTGACCGTAACATCACCATTGAGGTGAAGGACGGTAATGTGGATCTGGGCAGCTTTGGCATGGTTGCTTGTAACTTTAAGAAGGATGCATCGATCGATGCTTCCGACTTTAGTGCTTATGAGCGTGCAACCGGTAAGAAGAGTACTGACTCTGCTTATAATGCGGCTTGCGACTTCAACCATGACGGTAGCATTGATGCTACGGACTACAGCATTTATAAGGCATTCTGCGGTAAAAACCTGAGCGACGCTATTTACGGCTAAATCCTAACTTAAAGTACCCGGGCGGTGCTTCGGCACCGCTTGGGTCACACTGATTTTGATTATGAAATTGAACAAACTCAAGAGAACACTTGCTGCTTTCTTATCGTTTGTATTGATTTTGACCTTAACCTCTATAACCCCGCTGGCTGCCCAGGGTACCTTGGGCACCGAGCAGCCCCACCTCTCCTGTACCTTTACGGACAGCGAGGGCCGGGCGGTAGACGGCAATGCACTGTCTGCCGGGGATTATACCGTATCCTTTACGCTTTCCGGTATGCAGTCCTTTGCCGTGATGCAGTACACCATGTCTTATGACGCGGCTGTGCTGACGGTCAACGGTCACAGTGATCTGCTGTCGGACAGCAAGCCGGATCAGCTGCGGGGCCTTGGCGCCGCCGGTGTGCTGGTGCAGAATGGGACCATCAACTTTGGTTTTATCACCAGGGTGGACCAGACCGCCACCACCACCGCCATTGATGCGGCGGGTCAGCTCCTTTTGAAGTTGCAGGTTACCGTTGCTACGGTTGCGCCTGTGGACTTTGCAAAGATTGTGACCTTGGATACGGACCCGAACCAAACCTTCATTGAGGCAGATTATGCGGATTATGCCGATTATGGCACGGCTGACCAAGACTGCTATGCGCTGGTCACCGCCTTTGACGGCTATACCGCAACGCTGTATCCCATGACAGCGGATCTGTCCCCGGCCACCGGCCATGCCGTTACCGGCAAGGTGCTGGCGCTGGCCAATACCAGCGGCAAGGTCGCCGGCAGTGCATTTACCGTCATCGGTTGTGATGTGCTGATCAATGGAGAGGTTGTGGCAACTACCGGCGCAGATGGCGTATTTACCATTCCGTCTTTGGCAGCCGGTACTTATACCGCTACGCTGAGCTACGCCTACGGCTACGACCGTGACATTGAGATTACGGTTGCTGACGGTGATGTGGATCTGGGCACCTACGGCATGGTTGTTTGTAACTTTAAGAAAGATGCAACTGTTGATGCATCTGATTATAGTGCTTATAAGCGAGCAACCGGTAAGAGTAGTTCCGACGATGCTTACAATGCTGCGTGCGACTTTAACCACGATGGCAACATAGATGCGACTGATTACAGCATCTATAAGGCGTTTACCGGTAAAAATCTAAACAATGACATTTATGCAAATGCATAAATAAGGAGGATTTCATAGCATGCGCAAAAGCGTAAAGAAAGTGATTTCCGGTGTGCTGGCAGGTATGATGATCCTGACCGCTGCTCCGATTTCTGCTATGGCCGCAGATTATCAGTTGGGCGATGTAATTGCTGACTCTGATGTTTGCGCCCCCCAGACTTTGCAGCCGAAGATTGATGTAGTGTGGACCCCTTACACCGGTAAGGGCGGTGCATTCGTTAATGATGGCGATGAGAGCTGGGTAGCAGACGGTACCACCGTAAATGACCTGAGCAAGCACTCCGTTGAAGGTAAGACTGTTGAGGAATTGCCTTCTAACAGTAAGTACGGTAATTTTGGTTTTGTTGCTTGTACCTTCATTTTGAGAGATACCGCTGGTCAGTTCGGCGCAACCCAGTTTAAGTTTACTTGGGACAGCGCTTTGACCATTGGTAACCGTATGGGCAACACCGGCAGCTTTAAGACGACACCCGCATTCGAGGGTACCGGCGCCGAAACCCTGTATAATTCAAATTGGGAACCCTATATGACTGATGATGCTTCTGCTTTGAGCACCACCGATGCATATATTTCCTTTGGTAACCCGCTGGATGCCAACAACAACGACGCGGCTGTGACTCGTTGGGTTGGCGAGACTTCCAGCATTGGTGATCCGGATGCCGGTACCGTGATCGATGGTCTGTACATCTGCACCATCGGTTTCAAAGTAAAGGCCGGTACCACCATCAGCGATGACCTGCTGCACTTTGAGCGTGCTGAGTATTGTGGTATTCCTTACAATGCTTTCGGTACGGATGTTCCGTATCTGTACACCCTGACCGGTAAGTCTTGGAGTGAGGGTACCCCCGTTGGTACCATCGAGTGCCCCATGAAGGCATCTGCTCCGGAGACCAAGTCTTACACCGTTAACTATGTGACCGAGGACGGCGCTTCTCTGGGCACCGAGACTGTGGAAGAGGGCAAGAGCCCCGCTTCTGTACCGGCTCTGCCCACGAAGGCTCCCGATGCTGCCGGCCACTACAGCTATGCTTGGGATACCGATCCCACCACAGCGACCATTTCCGCAGACACCACCTTCACTGCTAAGCTGACCACCACGCCTCATACCGAGACGAAGCTGGAAAGCAACTTTGTGGATGCCACCTGCGATAAGGACGGTTCTAAGACCGTGACCACCAGCTGCTCCGTGTGCGGCTATGTGATCAGCGTTGAGAATGTGGTTATCCCGGCTACGAAACACAACTGGGGCGAGTGGAAGCATGACGATGCTACCGCTAAGGCTGATTCCAAGCACACCCACATCTGCCTGAACGATGCGTCTCATACCGAGAGCGAAGCTTGTAACTTTATTTCTAAGGTAACTCAGCAGCAGACTGCTGATCAGCCTGAGATCACCACTTACACCTGTAAGGATTGCGGCTACTCCTACACTGAGGAGACCAAGCCCGCTCTGGGTCATACCCACAACTACGGTGCCCCCGTTGCTGATTACACCAGCGGTGAGGCCTTCGTTGAGGGTAAGGATTACACCCACACTGCTACCTGCACCGGCGAGGGTACCTGCAGCCAGCCTACTAAGACTGACAAGTGCACCTTCGATAATGGTGTGGAGACCAAGGCTGCTACCTGCACCGAGGACGGCGTGAAGACCTTCACCTGCACCGAGTGCGGCGGCACCTACACTGTAGCTATCCCGGCTACCGGCCACGCTTGGGGCCAGTGGAGCCATGACGCTGCAACTGCAGAGGCTGATGCCACCCATACCCGCGTTTGCGCCAATGACGCTTCTCACAAGGAGACCAAGGCCTGCGACTTCACCGCTAAGGTGACCCAGGAGGCTACTCTGGATCAGGCCGAGATCACCACTTACACCTGTAAGGACTGTGGCTACTCCTACACCAAGGAGACCGCTCCGGCTCTGGCTGGTGTGACCGTAACTGTAAATGCTGTGGAGAACGGCTCTGTAACCCTGGCCGGTCAGGATGTGACCGCCGGTGGTTCTAAGAAGTTCGCTGAGAACGGCACTTACACCCTGGTTGCGACTCCCAATGAGGACTGCACCTTCGTAGGCTGGCAGACCGGTAACAAGATCGTTTCCACCGATGCTACCTACACCACCGTGGCTGTCGCTGACGTCACCTACACGCCCGTGTTCGCTGAGTCCGCTAAGCCCGTTCAGTTCACCTTTGTTGATATGTTCAACAACGTGATCTCTTCTCAATCTGTTGCTTCCGGCGCAGATGTGAAGATCCCGCAGGCGCCCACCTACACCGGCTACACCTTCACCGGTTGGTCCGCAGATGAGGCTACCATTAAGGCCGCTACCTCCTCCATGACTGTTTATGCACAGTATGAGAAGGACGCTGCCGCTACCTACACTGTAACCACTGACGCTGATGCTACCGTTGCTTACGGCAGCAACTCCGCACAGGGTACTCTGGCTGACGTTCCTTACGGCACCCAGGTAACCGTGTCTAAGGCTGGCGCTACCGCTTGGGCTATCGACGGCAAGATCGTTGCTTACGGCGACAGCTACACCTTCTATGTTGCTTCTGATGTAACTGTGAAGGCTGCTTCCGCTACCACCCAGGCTCCCGTTGTGGCTGCTGTTTCTGCCAACCAGGTTGCCGGTTCTTACAAGGTTGAGTTCGTTGCTACCCGCGCTATGGTGGATGGCTGCACTTACCTGAAGTCCGGTTTCGTGTATGGTAAGAACCTGACCGATGCTGACCTGACTCTGGCCAACGTTGGCAAGAAGGGTTCCGCTGATAACTCCGGCGTTGTGAAGGCAGCTTATGCCAACAGCACCGAGGGCAGCACTCAGTTCATCCTGAGCTATGGTATCTCCGCTCAGACCGGCACTGCCTCCGCTAAGGCATTCTTGACCTACAAGGATCAGAATGGCGCAGTGAAGACCGTGTACTCTGATGTGATGAACCACACTTACGCTTAATCGCGTAGACCCCTATTTATCGCTCCTGCCGGCGGGCAACTGCCGGCAGCGATATAAGGCAATTTAGGAATAGGAGGAATGTCTTCATGAAAGAAGCTTATTCTAAGCCTGTTGTCGACGTCAAGGAATTTCAGCAGATCAATGTGATGACCGCAAGCGGTCCTGAAATTGTTGGTGGCGAAGACGACTAATTGCAATTAGTAAAATAATTGCTCGAGCGAAAAAGAGCCGAGGGAGCAAATCCCTCGGCTCGATTTTTTTGCTTTACCGGTGCGGCAGGTTGGTTGCACCGGGTCTGTATTGTACGAACCGACGGGGAGACCGTCGGCTTTTTTGTTTTTTTATGGTAATGGAGCGGCACTTATGGTACAATGAAAGCAGACGAAACGAATTGGAGGCGGCGGTATGAAAAAGATGACAAAGCGCCTGGCGTGCTTGGTGCTGGCGTTGGTACTGGCCTGCTGTGCCCTGCCGGGGGTCACTTACGGTGCCACCACCTCGGTAGATCTGAACCAAAATTACCTGTTCCGTGCCCGGACTAACGCCTTTTCCTTTGGCACCGGTGAGACGGCAAACCTGACCTTTACGCCCCAGTACACGGCGAAATACACCTTAAAGCTGTACGGCCATGTGACAGGCGGGCGGAATATCCGTGCCAGCCTGACGAACCCGGACGGCACGGTCACGGACTTTGAATACCCTAACCGTACCGGCTCTACCGTTAAGGATTACAGCCATCCGTACCTGACCGCTACCCTGGAGCAGGGCAAAACCTATACCTACTCGGTTAGGGGCTGGACGGCAACCAGTACCGGCGCAACGGTAGATGTGGACTTTACCAGCGGCGAAAGCGGCACCCTTTCCCAGGAGGTGGGGCTGCGGCTGTATCTGGACCAAACGGAATTTACCGCTTACAGCCAGCAGGCGGTGCTGAATGCAATGAAGCTGCTGATTGTGGATCGCACCGGCGCCCACTTGGAATGGAAGTATAAGGATGCGATGGGCAGCCTGCTGGTGGGCGGCGCCGATGTGATCGTGGATCTGTCCGCTTGCGGTGCCTGCGGCAAGAACACGGTGCAGGTGCACTATATGGGCTACACCGCCACGGCGGATTTTAATTTGGCCCACGACTATTCTGTGCTGCTGGAACGGGTGGCGGCTACGCCCACTGCCCGCGGTTATGACCTACTGAGGTGCAGCCGGTGCAGCGCGACCACCCGGGCGAATTTTGTAGATTACGACGGCTTTTGCATTGCTACCCCCGGCGCGGATATGGGCGCACTGCTGTTTAACGATACGGACGTGACCGCCGGCGGCCGCATTTATGTAGATCGAGGCAAGGACTGCACGCTGCTGGCTCTGCCCAATAGCGGCTGCCGTTTTGCCGGTTGGCAGCAGGGAAATAAGATTCTGTCCGGCGATGCCAGCTATACCTTTACCCCGGTGGCCAGCGCCACCTACACGCCGCTGTTTTTGGACAACAGCGACCGGCTGACCTTTTTGTTTATTGACCCGTTTTCCAATGTGTTGTCTTATCAACAGGTGGACAGTGCTGCGGAGGTAAAGATCCCCACGCCGCCTGCCTACACCGGCTATACTTTTGTCGGCTGGTCCTACACGCCGACGCAGATCCACAGCGCCACCGGCTCCCTGACCGTGCAGGCGCTGTACCGCGCCGGTGGAGCCAAGCAGCTGACCGTCACCGCCCCCGGCTGCACCTTGCAGTGCGGCAGCCAAACTGCTCGGAACAGTCTGACTGTTGCCTATGGGGCGCGGGTTACTGTGTCTGCAGCAGATGCCAAGGGCTTTTCAGCCGATGGGCGTGTGCTGGGTTATGGCAGCCGGTACAGCTTCTACGCCGTTGCCGATTTGGCGCTGGAGAAGCGCACCGATGATCTGACTCCGGTGCCCTCTGTGTCCCTGCTCTCCGCCCAGTTGCAGTCGGATACCGGGCGGGTGATGTTTGCTGCCACTCGGTCCATGGCCGGGGAGGGGAACCGGCTGGTGACCTCCGGCTTCCTGTATGGCAAGAATTTGGCAGACGATGACCTGGTGCTGGAGATGGCCGGTAAGCCGGGCACCGGTACGGACGCCGGCACGGTGCGCTGCGCGCAAAACCGCTCTACGGAGCCGGAAGGTCAGTTTGTGCTGTACTACGGCATTTCCGCCCATGTGGGCACTGCCGCCGCGCGAGCGTACCTGACTTATGCAGACGCAGACGGCGCCCTGCACACGGTGTATTCCGCCGTGCTGCGCTATACCTATTGACAGACCTTTCCTATTTACAATCCGTCTGACCTGTGCTACAATAAGGGCAGCAAAGGAGTGCGATTATGAAAAAAACTATACGCCTGGGCAGTTTTCTGCTGGCGTTTCTGCTGCTGGTGTGCACCCTGCCGGTGACGGCGTGTGCAGCGTCAACATCTTATGATTTAAGCCGTGCCTTGTTTCGTTCTGCTGAGACCCAAAAAAATGTAGTTTTCTATGCAAAAGGCGAAAAGGCCACGCTGACCTTTACCCCTCAGTACACGGCGGAGTATACTCTGAGCTTTTTTGTACACAATCCGAACGGCGAAAGCGGACGCAATGCGCACGCAAGTTTGACTTTCCCCGGCGGAAAGGTGCAGGAAGGGGAGTATCCATACCGTCCCAACGCCAAGGATTATAGCAGACCTTATATAACCGCCACCTTGGAAAAGGGCAAAACATATACCTACCATGTTTGGGGCTGGTTGCCTACCAGTGAGGCTTCCGATGTAGATATTACATTTATCAGTGGTGCAAGCGGCGCGCTGACGGAGGAACTGGGGCTGCGTGCTTATTTGCAGGGCAAGACAGTGTTTAACGGCTACAACCCCCAAGCGGTGCTCAATGAATTGAAACTGCTGGTGGGATTTAAGAACGCCACCCAGCCTTTGGAATGGTATTATAAAAATGCCGGCGGTGTGCTGAGCATTAACGGTGTTGATGTGATCGTGGATATGTCCGGCTGCGGCGCCGAGGGTATGAATACCATGGCGGTGTATTACCAAGGCTATCGAGCCGAGGCGAAATTTGAAATCCGCAGTCACGAGCATAATTACGAGGCGGGGGATTCAGTACTGCCCACCTGCACCACTGCGGGCTACACGCCCTACTTCTGCACCATTTGCGCAGATGAGGTGCACCGGGATATTGTCCCGGCGCTGGGTCATAATTACAAAGAAAAAAGCCGTGCCTTGACCCAGGCCACGACTTCTAAGGACGGCAAGCGGACGGCAACTTATGCTTGTACTCGTACCGGATGCAAGGCCACATACACAAAGACCTTGCAGACATACTATAAAGCCAGCAATATCAAGCTGAATAAGACCGCCTATACCTATAACGGCAAGGTGCAAAAACCGTCTGTGACCGTGAAAAACAGCAAGGGCAAGTCCCTGAAAAACGGTACGGATTACAAAATCAGCTATCCCAAGGGTATGAAGAATGTGGGCAAATACACCGTAAAAGTGACCCTAAAGGGCAATTACAGCGGCAGTAAGTCCATGACCTATAACATTAACCCCAAGGGTACCAGCGTGTCTAAGGTGAAAGCTGCCAAGAAAGGCTTTAAGGTCACTTGGAAAAAACAGGCGACCCAAACCACCGGCTACCAGGTGCAGTATAGTACCAGCAGCAAGTTTAAGAAAGCCAAGACGGTGACGATCAGCAAGAATAAGACGACTTCTAAGAGTGTGAGCAAACTGTCCGCCAAGAAGAAGTATTATGTGCGGGTACGCACCTATAAAACCGTAAAAATCGGTGGCAAGAGCGTAAAGCTCTACTCCGGGTGGAGTAAGGCCAAGAGTGTGACCACCAAGAAATAAAATGTATTTAGATGTTTGATCGACCGTAGGGGCGGCAATCTGCCGCCCGCGGTGCGGTGAGGGTACCGCACCCTACAAAGAATAGAGATAACCGTAGGGCGGGGGCTTGCTCCCGCCGAACAATCCCTCCGAATTTGCCTACGGCGTTGCCACCACCTAACCGGTGCCCGTCCCCTCTGTCGCTGCGCGACATCTCCCCGCACAGCGGGGAGTCACCCTTTACACAAGGGAGGCTGATTATACACAATGCGGCTCCCCTTGCTTTTATCAAGGCGAGCAGTCGCATTTATGCGACTGAGGGGATAAAAGCGGGCAGATACGATCCGCCCCTACCGGTTCAATCGCATTTTCATAAAATAAACAAGCCCCCGCATTCGTTACGAATGCGGGGGCTTTGTCGTTCTGTCTGCTAAGCTGCACTAAATCTCGATGAATTCGTTAAACACGGCGGTCATTTTTTTGCTGACCTCCAGGTCGGTGTGCAGGCTGCCAAAGTACCAGTGCATATACTCCACCTGCTTCATCAGCTCTTGCAGGTAGGTGTTCAGCGGGGTAATGTGCACGCCTTTGTTGGTGTGCAACTTTAAGAAGTCCTTGGCAATGGCCGGAGCCTCGTAGGTGAGCACATAGTTGACGGCGTACTTATACTCTCGCAGGTTGTCTTGGCCGTTTTTCAGGTCCTCGGCGGTGGGCAGCTCCGCTTTCCACCAGCTGACCCCGTCCTCTCGCATATCTTTGTCCTCGCTTTCGCCGCCGCCCATTACAAAGAAGGTCTTGTTCTCAAACATAAACATCTCGCCCCGCATTAAGTGGTAAATGTTGTCGGCGATCTTGTGGGTGTTGCCGCCTTTCCAGCGGTAGGGGGTATAGCTGTCCAGCATATCAAAATTCTCATGCGCGCCGTCTAAAAAGCAGATGGTGTACTTGCGCTTTTTCAGCCACTCCAGGTTGCGCTTTTCCTTGGGGTCGTTGGGGTTCCAAAGAAAGCCAAAGTCGCCGCAGACGATGACAATATCTTTCTCCCCCAGGCGCTTGAGTTTAGGGTCTTTGAAGTGGGACAGATCCCCGTGGGTGTCGCCGGTAATGTAAATCATAATTCGCTCCGAAAAATTCAAAAAGTTTTTACGCATTTGGGCTTTTCAATTAGGCCCAAAGATGATAGACTAAGTATTATAATATCTTTAATTTGTTCAGGTGTCAAGTTCCATGAAAAAAACTGTCTCTTTCTTTTTATCTTTCGTTTTGCTGCTGTCCGCCGTGTTCTGCGTGCCGGGCTTTTCTGCCTCTGCCGCAGTGTATAAGCCGGATCGCAAGTTGTATTCCCAGGCCTATATGCTCCTTAGCCTGGATGATCCGTCCTTCCCTGTGGTGGCGGAGAAAAATGAAGACAAGCGGATGTACCCGGCTTCTCTGACCAAGATCGTCACCACCATGGTGGTGCTGAATAAAGTGAAGGATCTGAGTCAAAAGACCAAGGTGAGCCAAAGTGCCTACGACGCTGTGCTGGGCACCGGAGCACAGACGGCCGGGTTGAAAGTGGGGGAGAGCCTGACCATTGAACAGCTGCTATATCTTACTATGGTCCATTCTGCCTGTGACGCTTGCCAGGTGCTGGCGGAGTTCGTTTCCGGTTCTACGGACGCCTTTGTGGCAGAGATGAATAGCTGGGTTCAGTCCCTGGGGTGCAAGAACACCCATTTTGTGAACCCGGACGGCCTCCACGACCCCAACCACTATTCCACCGCTGCCGATCTGGCGAAGATCACCTTAAAGGCGCTGCAAAACGACACCTTTGAGAGAATCAGCACCACCGTGCAGTACAAGTACAAGAATACCACCTTTACCCACACCAACTTAATGCTGCAAAGCGGCTATGTGTCTTACTATTACGAGTACGCCAGCGGCATTAAGACCGGCTCCACCGAGGAGGCGGGCTACTGCGTGATCACTAAGGCATCCAAGGACGGCTACAACTATTTGGCTGTGGTGCTGGGCGCGCCGGTGATCGATTATAACAGCGACGGCTATGTGGAGAAATGCTCGTTTATTGACGCTGCGTCCCTGTTTGACTGGGCCTTTGACTCGCTGAAATATACCACCCTGGTCAGCGAGAGCGATGTGATCGACGAGGTGCCGGTAGAGAACGGCAAGGACGCGGACGCGGTGCAGCTGGTGGCAGAAAAGGATGTCAATACCATTGTGCCCGCCGGGTTGGATAAATCCGCCGTGATTATTCGGGCGGTGGATAAGCCGGAGAGCGTGCAAGCCCCGGTGGAAAAAGGACAGAAGATCTGCAAGGCGGAGATCGTCTACGCAGACCAGGTGGTGGCAACGGTGCAGCTGGTGGCTGCCAATCGGGTGGAGCTGTCCACTTTCTTAAAGATTTTGAACGCAGTCAAAGCGTTCTTTTCCCTGACTGTGGTGCGGATCGTGCTGGGCGCCGCTGTGCTGTTTGTGCTGGTGTACCTGTATCTGTTTATTCGCAATGCGCGCCGCAAGAGCAAGCGCAGGGCAGAGAAAATGCGCCAGTACGAGGAGATGCAGACCTCCGGCAATCGGGATCAGGACGGCCCGCCGGACCTGCCGCCCCCGGTGCATAGATAAAGAAAAATACGGCGTAGCCATACGCAACATACCCGGCGCAGTTCCTCACTTGTGCCGGGTTTTTTAGAAAGGGTAAGCATGAAAATTATCGTTTATACGCCCAAATACCGTGATGATCTGATCTTTATGGTGTTGGCAGCCAAGGACGCTTTAGGCCGGGTGCCTACGCTCAATGGGGACCTTTTGGATCTGGACGGGGCTTATTTTAGCAAGGGTGACTGCTTTTGGATCATGCTGGACGAGCGGGACCGGGTGGTCGGCTCAGTGGGGTGCAATTTGCTGCCTGACGGCGAGGCGGTGATCCACCGCTTGTATGTGAAAGCCGATTTGAAGCGTCGGGGCCTTGGCTCCCAGCTTTGCAGGTGGCAGAGGACTTTGCCAAAGCCCACGGCAGAACGGTGATGAAGCTGCACTTGGGCGAGAAAAACAGCTATTTTGAGTCCCGCTATTTTTATCCCAAGCATGGTTATGTGGAATACCGACCGGACTATATGCGCAAGACCCTTTAAGCCCGGCCATGCGATCGTAGGGCGGGGGCTTGCTCCCGCCGCAAGGATTTTATAGAAAGGGGAATGAAGATGGAAGGAAAACGCAAACGCATTTACCGCCTGGTGGCGGTGTGCCTGGCGCTGCTGGTGGCTTTTACCGGGCTGCTGACTGTGCAGGCGGCAGGGGTGGCTAAGCCCACCAAGCTCAGCGCCAAGGTCAATGATAATGTATCTATTACCCTGCAATGGACGGCAGCTAAGAAAGTCAGCGGCTACCAGGTGTATACCGCCGGGTCCAAAAGCGGCAAATATACCCTGTTGGCAACCACTTCTGCGACCAAGTACACCCACAGCAATTTGAAAGGCGGCAAGACCTATTATTACAAGGTGCGCGCTTATAAAACTGTGAAGAAAAAGAAGCAGTATTCCGGCTACACGGCGGTGGTGCAGGCCACGGCGGTGCAGTACGCTGCCCAAAAGAGCCTGCAAAGCCTGAACAGCAAGGTGGACGGTATGATCCGCCGGGTGACGGCGCTGGAACAGAGCAAGACCGTGGGCGATCTGCAACAAACGGTGCTTCGCCAAGGGCAGCTGCTGGCCAATCAGCAAAGCGCGCTGGAGACCTTGCAGCAGACCGTTGCCACCCAGGACGACAGCTTGCAGTCTTTGCAGCAAACGGTGACCGCCCAGTCCCAAAAAAATTACAGATTTGGAGCAGCAGGTGCAGGCGCTTTCCGGCGCAAAAGCCTACTGGCAGGGCAAAAGTGGGTGGCCTTTGGCGACAGTATCAGCGCCGGCTTTCAGCTGGACGATCCGGATGCCCAGCTGTACTCTCAGCTGACTCGCCAAAG
>ENA-OQCO01000103-OQCO01000103.1-human-gut-metagenome-genome-assembly--contig:-NODE-103-length-46966-cov-2.226948_pt1 | contig 46966 bp, 52 predicted proteins | sample MGYA00242500_ERZ504582 | MGnify/ENA primary metagenome ERZ504582 (study PRJEB26092, sample SAMD00036346) | human gut metagenome | host: Homo sapiens | study: EMG produced TPA metagenomics assembly of... | reverse complement strand
CGTTATTGATGTCGACATCTAAAAGGTTTAATCCAGCACTCTCAATCAGCTCTTTACCTTTTTCACTCTGACAAAGAATTAGTGACACACCATTTTTCACTTCTCCACTTAGTTCGGTTCCCCAAGAATCTCCCAGCGTTATATCAGATACTCTGTCTAAAGTAGCAAACTTACACGAATAGCAATTTTCTGTATAATCATATGAGTGAAGGAATGCGATAAGGTAATTATCCATAGTATGAAACGCTGCAATAGGTTTCCCGTCTCTATTCAACTCATATAAACTTTTTATTCGAAAATTGATATCTGTAAGGGTATTTATATCATGTCCATATTCTTGAAGGCACTTTTTAAGTAAATAAGGTGATGGAGTTCCATGACATATCAAATCAGCGGTAACTAAATTGGTCTTATCTTTAATAAATTGATTCACCGCTGCTACTTGACAGGGCAATCCAATGAAAAGAACTTTCTGATTTGCTTTCAATAGTGATTGAATTTTTCCGTAAATTTTTTCCGGATTACTCTTAACATATTTTGATCCTGCAAATTTTCTTGCAACTGCCATCTCATTTGTTACTTCAAATACAAATTTTCCGCTGTCAAACAAGCAAGATGCTACATATCCACCGTTTTTTATAAATGCGCGAATAATTGCAGATGCAGCACCCCCCAGATGAAGCATGTTCTCTTATTTCAGAATCTGCCCATCCTTGATACCACCATTTCGGCTTACTCATGTCATTATCATTTTCTCGTGGACACACTTTCGTGCAAAGTCCACAGTCAACGCATTTTTTAGTATCAATCAGAGCATTATAATACTTCAAATCATCTTTGATTGTAATTGCATTTCTATGGCACTTTTCCACACAAGCCATACAGCCATTACACATATTCAATTCACATACTGTCTTCATTTTTCACACCACTCAAAGCATTGCTAAGCCATAGCAAAGAACGTTTTCTTTCTGCCGCAAGTATCTCATTTACACGGTTGTAATCAATTTTTGATTCAACAATGCTCAAATCTCTTTCATTTTTTGCAACTCGATTTGTTAATCCTAAAATCTCTAAGATGCTTTGCAATCTTGTACTGTATTTTCCCGGATATACAATTACAAATTCTTTGTTGAAATTCAAAGAAAATGCTGTCGCATGGAACGAATCTGTTATAACATAGTCTGCCCCATCAATTAAGGCAAGGAAATCTTCAACCGGTGGATTACAGAACATTTTTCCATTCTTGTAAAACTCATGTAATTGATAACTTAAATACCTAACTTCCAAACCTGTTTTATCGAAAGTTCTTTTGCATACGCATCAATTCTTGGATTTCTGTTCAAATTGTAAATTAGAATATACCTGTCCTTCGTGAACTTTCTGGAAGAAATTTTTCTCCAATCTTCTCCACTTAATAACAATGTGGGATCTAAAACATTTGTACTATTCTCGATTCCCAATTTATCAACAATCTCTACTCCTGATAGTTCTCTCAAAGAGATACTATCATATCTTTTTAAAAGACGCCTCGTTTCATTTACTTCATCTGATTCTAATTTACTTTTTCCAAAACTTGCAGCATATGATATTTTTCTGGCTGACTCAGGAGCAAATGCCAGATAATACGGATATTCAATTCTTTCATTCCATCCATAATTCCAGACCTGATCGCTTCCTGTACAATAAACATCATAATCAAAATTTTCGCTTTCTAATTCTTTCTCACTTTTATATGTTTTAGGTGTCATATCAATATAATCATTGAGAAACTTAAAAAACATCCGAAATCGTATAATGTAAGATGGAATAATTATTGCTCTTGCAGCATTTCTAATCAAAAAACTCTTTTGGAATTTTTCTCCCTTGTTCTTTATTCTTTTTAGCATCCCGAGCGGAGTAAAACGTTCTGGATAATAATCAATGACTTCACATTCATAGCCCATATCTTTGATTTTTTCTTGTAATGCATAGGTCTGCAAAACCGACCCGTAATTAACCACTCGATGTTGTGTTATTATCCCAACCTTTTTACTCATATATCAATAATCCTTTCAACTATTACTTTGTTTCCACAAATCTATATATCTTTTTTCCATTGATTTTGCAGCAGTTCTTATATCAAACTTTTTCGTAATTAGTTCAATTCTATTTCGTTCCTTGTTTATTCTTTGTTGGCTGATAGCATCTACCCATAAGCCAAGATTTTCATTGCCGATTTTCAAAAATTTTGTGTCAGAGCATATCTTAACTTCCCTCGTCACCTCATCTGAAAAGAAACAAGGAAGTCCTGAATACTGCGCTTCTATTCCTGTTACAGGAAGTCCCTCAAACAAAGATGGTAAAACAAAAGCATCCATTGCCTGATAATAATTCTCTACATCTTTATGAACCCCGGCAAAGATAATTTTATCCTTGATTTCCAAATCCTCTGCTAAATTTTGAATCTTTGAAAACAGCTCTCCTTCTCCCAGAAGTAATAACTTGATATTCGGTGTCTTTTGCTGAACTTCTTTAAAAATCCGCAAAAGATACTCATGATTTTTCTGTAAATTAAATCTTCCAACATGACCAATAACATACTCGTCACGGATACCAAGCATTTTCCGCATTTCAATGCGCTTGTTTTCATCGAACGTGAATCTGTCCACATCTATTCCATTTGGTACAAACTCAAAAGTGTCTTTTCCATAAAGATACTTACCTGCTTCCGTTGAGCACGCCAGACGAACATTAGCATTCCATTTTGTTGTTCTGAATAACAAATATTTTGCCGTCCCTTTCAAGGTATGCAAAAAGCCAGCTCCATGGCTATGAGCTATTCTCCATGGTACATTATATTTCTTTGCTACTCCAAGATAAAAAACAGCAAGACTACTTAGATGACCATGAATGATTTGATACTCTTTATGCTCATCAAAGAACCTGTTCAATTCAGAAATATACTTAACAACATTTTTATCATCCAATACTGTAAAATGGTAAATTTTTCCACCCAGTTCATGTATTTCATCCTCATAAAGACCAACAGCTGCATGATGAACTACAAAATCAAACTGCACCTTTGATTTATCAACCATTCGGTACAAATTCATTATATAGTTTTCCATTCCTCCAGCATTTAATGATGCTACAACCTGTAAAACTCTTATCGGTTCTGTCATAATTATTTTTATCCCTATATTACTTTCTTAAAAATTTCATGTAAAAGCTTTTTCTCAATGAATTCGGGAGCACACAAACAAATGCTTGTCCCAGCCCACTAATACAAAAGTCCATCGACGACATATATCCTTTCCTATACTGTCCCCATTTAAACTTCAAAACAGTTTTTGCATATTTAATGCCACCACGGCGTTTAAAAAAATCTTCACTAGTTCGTATATAATACAGAGGTTCCGGAATATTATAACTTTTAATGTGATACTCTAGCACCATTCTTGCAAACAGATCATAATCTTCATACAACAAGACCGACTGATAATTGCCGCTTTTTAATACCGCACTTTTTTTATACATAACTGTTGGATGCAATACCGAACATCTACGGTGCATGAATCGTTCAATTTCATCATTCTCAGATGGCACTCTATGAATTGATATAACATTATCTACAGTATCTACAAATTCTGCCTCATAAGATCCAACCATTCCCAATTTTGGATCTTCTCTAAACTTCTCCAACTGCTTTTCGCATCTTGTACTGACCACATAATCATCCGAATCCATTCTGGCAATAAGCTCATTTTTAGAATTTTCTATTCCTTTTGCAAGTGCTGGTCCCAACCCAAGATTAGTTTCATTGACTATAATATTGAACATTTTAGGATACGCCGTCACAAAATTATTTATCACTTCATCGAGTTCAGTCGTGAGAGGACCATCTTTTACGATAATAAATTCATCTGGCTTAACAGTTTGATTCAGCATGCTTTCAATACTCAATGATAGATATTCCGGTTTTTCTTTATAGTATACCGACATTAAAACTGTATATTTTAAATTTTGCATCATTATCTCCCCTCATTTTTCCGTCATCTCGTTTTCATTTCTTTTTTTAATCTATTTACACATCCAAATTCAGGATGATATCAGCGTGTTTTATGGTGCTGTTTTCGCCTAAGTGTTTTTCCTTACTGTCATACCCTTTCGGCGCAACAATCATATTTCTACTTTTCTCCGGTTTATTGAGTACACTCGTCTCTATTCCTCTATAACCGAAGTGATGATTTATACAGTCGAGCCCCGTATACCCTGCAATGACGTTTTTTCTAAGTGTTGGATTGTTGAATCGAACCCTGTCGGTGCATGAGTTTTATTAAAATTGTACATATCATTCAATCCAATTCTCGCCATTCATTGTTCACCATGAACAAATCATTCACTTCAACCACTCAAAACATGTAATTATCATCACCATTCATGCTCTACTCAACAGCTGTTTTTTGAAGTAGAAATCATCTGTTTTTCTCTATTTTTCATAACTCAACAAACCGTTATGATGTAGGTGTCATTAGCGGGTCATATAGTGTACTCAACAGCAGTTTCAGACGTTAATGATAAACTCATGGATTTTTGTTGTTTTCTCCTGTTTTCCGCCATTTCTATGATTCTTCTGAAAAAGATGTGCCAATTTTGTGCCACAGGGGTCAAAAGTTTAGCGTTTTGTATAAATATCTCGCATTTATAGTTCATATAGTTGTGAAATACAACCAATTTCAGTACCCTATATAGTGTACAAAACAGGTTCTTTTCGACTATGCTACGTCAATGCGGTTTGTTGAGTAGACATTTCTGCACTCAAATTTGTTCGGAGAAGTTGCTCGACGGTGGCGTATAAAGCTCACTTATTGCCATATGTCGCTACATACCCGCTTTTCCGGGCATAAAAAAGAAGCCGCCGATTATTGACTAATCGCCGACCTCAAAGTACATCAGAGCGTAAAATATTCACTTTTTTCTTTATAAGTGATTATGCTCACTTATTTCAGTTTGTAATGATTTTCAGTGATTATAATCACTTATTTTACCAAATGATAGCATCACCCAAAACTCCGAGTGGCGTAAAAAGCTCACTTTTTCTAAGTGAACAAAATCACTTATTTCCAATAGCCATAAGTGAGCTTAATCACTTATTTTTATCGTTCATAGGTACAAAAGTAATTTTATTCACTTGTTGAGTAGACTTGTCAAGAGTGATTATAATCACTGTTTTGTTGAGTAGACTTGTCCGCACTGTCTCCTGCCCACCCCGGTCACCTTCCACCTTGCTGCCTTGCAAGCATCCTGGATTCTGACCCGGTTGGCTGCCTTTTGCCGACTTCGCCACACGCCCCTCACATCGCCCCACTGTTGCGTTTAATTGGCGAGACCGAGGAACTTTCTGCAGCGGACACTTCTTCGCCGCACAGGGGCTTTGTGGGGCTTGGATTTTCGTCAAGAGCTTTCCCGTTTTCGACCAAAAACGGAGTGCCTAAATCGAAACTCACAAGTTGCTGTCTGGGGATGCTTTTCCCTTCCAGACGATATGTATTGTTCCGGTTCCACCGCATGTCCCGGTAGATCATCCGCACCAATGCCACGCACTTGATCTCGCAGCTGTTGCTCACAGTCAGCTTCGGTGTCTTATGAGCTCCTGCATCTTCAGCCGTACAGTTCTGCACAGCTACCTGTTTTGCCTCTCGGTTGTACAGAAAACGATAGTGGGTTGGCCAGCCTAATGCTTCCAATGTGCTGCGGAAGATTGTGATCCTTCCATCTTCGACATTAAAAGTCAGACCCAGCATCCGCTGGTTCCATATTCTTTCGTTCACTACTCTCCCCTCCTTAAAAATGGGCGCACTTCCCCCTTGGTATCGTTAAGTTCAATCTGTTCCGGCACCCTGACCGACTTCGGGGACCGTTTTTCCTGTCAGTATTCCCATTGACACATATCCGTCCATCTGCTGAACTTCGGATTCCTTCAGATGTTCTTCTACAGGCACGCCAAAAGTACCCGCAATATCATCTGGGTAAAATCCCTTTCTGGTATTTGCAGGCTTTGTTTCTTGCGCATTTTTCTGGTCTGTTCCATTTTTCCGCTTCTGGCCCTCATGGAAGATCTCCGGCACAAGCAGGTCAAAAACATACAGAGTTTCCCCTTCAAACGAAATTCTGTACCCAAGCATCTTATACCGGCATTCGATATCCCAGCCCATTTCCTTATACACCAGTTCTGAAAACGGTTTGCAGGTCATCTTCCGGCTTTTACGTTTATCCGGCTTGGCGATACACCAGCGCAGAGCGTCCTTGTCGTTTTCATCACAGCCGCGTACAACAATACGCTTCAAATCACTGTTGAACATGACGTGTACATAAACCACATCTTCCAGCCCGGTGATGCAGGCCGTGTTAAATGTGATGCTGTCCTTGCGGATCACAATTGCAGGGTCACGAAGATGTGCAAACAGCTCCTTCCGCACGACCTGGTATCCATCATAGGAAAATGTACTTTCTAATTCTTCCGCTCTTGCGTCTCTATCATTTTCTGCCTGTTCTTCCGGTGGCATGGTGTTCGTATTTTCATTCATCTGTGTCAGTCCATCCTTCCATTATTTTTTCCGCTTCATGGAGCAGAGCATTCAGGCCATCTGCGGTAAAAGTGTTCATTTCTTCTATCTCTGCTGCCGGCCGAAGTACATCCCAGTTTCCAGAGTAATGCTCCTGCTGTAAAATCCCGACCTGTGCAATACTTGTGATCGGCTTTCCAAAAGTACCTGCCCATTCTGGTGGGAAAATATAGATCGTCTGCTTGACGGTTTTTCCCTCTTCATCCTGTTCCTTGGATGGCAGGACAATTTCTTCCACTTTAACCATTTCCGGCTCATCCAGTTCAAACAGCATCAGCTTGTCATCATTCTGTTCCACAAGCTGCCCACGGAAACGGTATTTCAAACCTTCTTCCCATTCCATCATGTCAAAAAGGGCTTTTGCCAGACCGCGGCATCCGAGTGTACTGGCGCACCAGTGTCCCTCTTTCAGTCTGCCCCAGCGGATTGCATTCGGATTATCCTTTTCGCACGGGCGAATGGCAATGCAGCGGTCAACCGAATTCAGGAGCAGTTCTACATACTCCACATCTTCAAACTTTTTCAGACAAGCGGTATTAAAACGCAGCTTGCCATTGGAGATCGTCATAGCCGGATTCTGTAAAGTAGCAAAATACTGTGCCCGCACAACTTCATATCCACTCAGATCCAAACGGTTCATGACTTTTACCGTATCCTGCTGTTTTTCCTGCATGACGCTCTCAGATGCTTCCCGGTATTCTTCTGCCGAAAAACCAGTCCAGTCCTTATCAAACGGCACATATCCGCGTAAGATTCCATCATCCACCACACTCAGGACTGGCAGTGGGCGATTTTTCTTTGTATAACTCCGGGATGCCCGCAGATGATTTGCCGCATTATAGACTTCCCTGGACACGATTGCCTCATGATGATCTCTCTGCCGATACTGCGTCCGGTCGTTATTGTTTTTCTTTGATTTATGCGTCAGGAAATTCGGTGTAAAGGTCTTCCTCGCCAATACATCCCCACAATGGCGTTCATTCGCAATGACTCCTGCAAGAGTGCCGGGATTCCACTCCGTGTTCCCCAGTTTTGTCTTCCGGCCATAATCTGTCAGTAGCTCTGCAATCTCGGTGAAAGAAAATCCGTTCAGGTACAGATAGTAAATCACCTTCACCGTCTGTGCTTCGTCCTGATTCACCACAAGGCTGCCATCCTCGTCCTGGTCATATCCGAGCAGGGCCGGCGTAAGGAACAGTCCACGGCTGAACCTGCGGTCAATGGATCAGTTCATAATGATAGACTTGGAATGAGATTCTTCCTCTGCCACGGATGCCAAAATCGTCAGAATCATGCGCCCGTTACTGTCCAGTGTGTAGATGTTGTCCGCTTCAAATTTTACACCCACGGGCGGGTCAAGATTTTTCAGTGTTTCAATGACGGAAAGGCAGTCCACAATGTTTCTGGCGAAACGGGCGATGGACTTTGTGAGGATCAGGTCAATCTTTCCGGCCTTACAGTCCTCGATCAGCTGCTGCATTCCCTTGCGATGCTCCAATGATGTACCGCTGATGCCTTCATCATCATAGATTCCAACGAATTCCCATCCCGGCTGTGCCTTGATATAATCCGTGTAATAATTTTTCTGAAGTTCATACGAAGAAGTCTGTTCATCATTATCAGTGGAAACACGGACATAAGCGGCAACACGACGGATAGAGGTGCTTTCTCCAAGCCCCTCCACAGTTTTTGCCGGGATGACTTCCAACTCAGAAGTATCCACGCCTTTATATCTGTCTCTGATTCTCTGCTTGCGGTCTACCGCTTCTGCTCCACTGCTTATCATTTGCTTCCTCTCATTCCTCCGGCTTCATGCTCCAGTACCACTGTCGCATCTTCCGGTAACTCCGGATGCCGAGTTCTTTCTTTGTATTTTCTGCTGTCCGGCGGCTGATACCTTCATCGCTCATCCGCATATAGATTTCTCTGGATCTCATGTCACCCCCGGAAAGCAGCTTCTTGATCAGATACGCCGCCTTCTCAGATTTTGACTCAAAAACTGGTGTTTCCGGCTCCGCTGATGGATCTGACTTAATTTCACACTCCAGCCATTTGAAGCCCTGCTCCGCTGTTATCGAGAATCTGATTTCACCATCTGACGGAGCCAGACTGTTTTTTATCTGCCGCACAATGCGAATATCCGACTTCTCCGCATCCCGTTCTACTTGCAGAACACTCCGGGCGGCCGCAACAACATCGATGCTGCCAAGGCTCCGGTAAAGGCCCTTTGTTCCTTCTTTTTTATTAAGGTGTCCGATCAGCACAATGGCACAGTCATACATAGATGCCCACATACCAAGGCGCTGCATCAGCCTTCTGGCTCTTCCTGCAATCTGGAGGTCGGAATCACTTTCAAGATATGCCTGTATCGGATCAATAACTACCAGCCGCGGCCGGAATTCTATAATAGCCTGCCGGATGCGCTCATCATCCAGTGTCAGGCCACTGTATGTTTCTTCATTTATGAAGGCCACATTCCTGCAATCTGCCCCACATTTTTCAAGCCGGGGCTTAATGGTATCTGAAATGCCATCTTCTGAACACTGGTAAATAGCCCTTTGCGGCATTCCGATGGTTTTACCATCTGGCAGGGTTCCTCCCTTAGACAGCTCGGCTATCAGATGCATCATCATTGTGGACTTGCCATCACCAGGGTCGCCTTGCAGCAATGTGATCTTTCCAACTGCTATGAACGGATACCACAGCCAACGAACAGAAGTCGCCTGTACATCACTATATAATGTAAGAATCCCTTTTTCTCCTTTGTTCGTCATCATCGTCCCTTTCTGTACGCAGTCTTTTCTACATTTATATTATAAGGTTTGATTGATGATTTGACTGCTACCTATCATGTAGCACGTTTCGCATTTTGCTACATACCAAGTAGCAAAACAGCCTTAGACCACATAACAGATAGAGGTGTAGCCCTTTGCGGCCTTAGAATTTCTGTAATTAAGTTGCTATGTATTTTTCTCTGCGGGATAATCGTAACAGCCTTATGCGGGTGCACATAAGGAGGAACATACATGGCTATTGATTATGAATCTTTAGGTAAACGTATCGCAAACGCACGTAAACAGACCGGAATCACACAGGAGGCACTCGGTGAACAGCTTAATATGACCCGAAAACACATCAGTGTTATCGAAACCGCCATTAACCGTCCCAGTCTTGATACACTGGTTGATATTGCCAACGCACTAAATGTCTCAGCAGATGATCTTCTTGTAGACAGTTTGACGCACTCCGCGTCCACTGCCGATTCTGAAATCCACCGTCTGCTTTTAGACTGTAATGCAATTGAGCAGGAGATTCTCACCCGGATGGTAAAGGAGATGAAAGCAATTTTATACGGCTTAGGAGTTTGATTTTATAACTTGTTGATCATATAACAAAAAAAGCCCGCATAAGCCACAGCTGCACTTTGGGACATACTGAAGTGCTGTCTGTGGTTTATGCGGGTAAGGACAAAAAAAGAAGCCCACCAGCGGACCATGTAGGGATCTACACAATACGCCAGTGGGTCGATAAGTTTCAATTATGCACTTCTTTTCTCGTCCAGTTCTTTCATCTCATCAACTGCAGACTTCTTAAATTCCTGTATTATCTCTCTCCCCGCCTTAGACACCGATAAGCATCTTCGATAAAACTTATGAACTCCATGCTGGCACACTCGATCAGGCACCTTCCTTCCACGGCTTTCAACTTTTCCATAACCATTTCTGCCAGTGCATCCCCACGCTCTCTCATCTTCTGATCCGCAAACGCCAAGGACTCATCGATGAACGCAGCGTACTTTGCACCATCAATATTGCTTTGTACCGGCACGCCTTCGCCACTGTCAAGCCGGATCACTTTTGGCTCATACACAGCCCTCACCTTTCTCAGTGCCTCTGCCGGCTCCATGCTCTGGAGATATAATTTCATAGCACCGGCCGCCACAATCTCCTCAGCTGTTGCACCATATTTCTCTGCCAGCATCCCTGCTACATCTTTCATTTCAAACACTCCTTGCTATGTGTATTTCTCGCCACCCACAACATATAACAGGAATCTGCACATAGCAATCCCTACAGGTAAAAAAGACCAGACAAAAAAACAGGCAAAATAGCAGCACAGTAAAACCTTAAAAACAAAAAGCCCTGCCAGATGCAGCCACAAAAGCCACACCCGGCAGGGTCCTGTCTCCTTCCATCACACCGCTTCTTCCCTCTCGCGCTTCGCTGCAGTTGTCAGGTATCTGCGGTACTGAATGCTGAATCCATACACCTTATAAGGAGCATCCACATAGACCACATTGCCGTCCATGTCACTCCGCTTATAGCCCATGAAGCTGTCGAGCGTTCTGCGGTTGCCTTTTGAGGTCAGTGTCACACCGAAGTTTGTCTTATAGGTTGCCACATCCCCCTGCAGTACCCCGCTCTCAACAAAAGCACAGTAGATGCCTTTTTCAAAGTGGAGCATATCTGGTGCTTCTGCGATCCGCTCAGGAGTAAGCTTGAGCTTGCCCTTGGTCACGGCAGACACCCGGCCTCGATGGGCTTGCCGTCTACATCTCTCAGAAGACTTCCCTGTACATCCAGACCGTTGACTCTTAACAGCATTCCGCTTGCATTGGTATCCGGCAGTTCTTTCAGGCAGGCAAGGAAGTATTCAAAGTTCTTTTTCATGATCGCCAGCACACCCTGTTCCTCCTCTATCGTCTGCCGTTCCTGTTGGAGTGCTTTCAGCCGTTCCTGCAGGTCGTTCACAAGTTCTGTATAAATCTGGGCTTCCGAGCCTTCCTCCGTTTCCGTCCCATAGAAGCTCACTCCGATACTTCCCGGTGTCAGTCCGATTCGGATGTCCAGGTCGATGTCGTCAATGGTCACTTCCCCGTTGGAAAGGGCTTCATTCAGTTCCACGTTCTGTTCCAGTGCAGCTTCCCGAAGCGCCGCCACCTGATGGCTGATGGCATCCTGCAGGCGTTCTTCCATCTCCTTGATCTGATTTTCCACCGTTGCCATCCTCTGCACCGAGATGCTGTTGTTATTCGCCAGCCGGACAGCCTGCTCATAGGCATTGTCAAACATCGTCACGATCATGGAGGCATCTCCGTGTTGTTCAAAGTCACGCTTCATGCTGTAGAGCAGTTCCATGAAACTCTGCTCCAGCGCACACTCATGGTAGCGTTCGGATGGGCAGCGCTTGTTTGCAGCTTCCTTTTCCTCATCTGACATGCAGCCTTTCTTGCTCCGGCAATACGCTTTCTGGTCGGGAGAACCGTTCTTCGGCGGCTCACCGTCCCGCTCCCCGACCTTACGCTTGCAACGCCAAACGGGATACGAATAGGTGTATTTTTCCAGATACTCTCCGGTATCCTCACCAGTCGCCTTAAGACTCCGCTCATCGCTGTAACCATTTGCCACACCCGTGTAGGTTGTACGGAAGAATCCCTCCCCGCAGGGCTTTCCGGCATCCGGCCCATTCTCCAGGATCGCACCGCAGCGCAGGTTTCCAAACGGAGAACCCTTAATGCTCTTTACCTTTTTCTTGCCGGGGCCTTTCGTCATATCTGCCCTCGGCTTCTCGAACAGCATGGTCTGCACTTTGTCCCAAGTCACACGGTCGATGATGCCCACATGATGGTTCTTCACATAGTACCGGGGTGCTTCGCCCTTATTGATGCTGGAACGGTGGGTAAGGAAGTCCTTCGTGATGGTCTTCTGCATCTCAATGTCGCCCACATACTTCTCATTCCGCAGAACGATCAGGATCGAGCTGGCACTCCACTTCTTTCCATTGACCGTGAACTTTTCCATCTGGTTCAGCTCCTGAGCGATCTTATTCGCCGTCTGGCCTTTCACGAAACGGTCAAAAATGTAGCGGATGATTTCTGCCTGCTCCGGCATGATGACCCACTGCTTATTTTCCCCAAGCTCATATCCCAGCATCCGTTTCAGATTGATATGCGGGACACCAGACTGGAACTTCTTCTGGATGCTCCATCGGATGTTATCAGAAATGGAACGGCTCTCATCCTGCGCCAGTGCAGAAAGGATCGTCAGGATCAGCTCACCTTTGGCATCCAGTGTGTCGATGTTCTCTTTCTCGAAATAGATACCCACGGGCGGCTTCAGCTGCCGAAGCTCACGGGTACAGGTCAGGGAGTCAATAGTGTTTCGTGCAAATCGGGAAATGGACTTTGTAACGATGTAGTCCAGCTTTCCATCCATCGCATCTTTTATCATGCGGTTGAATTCCTCTCGATGTTCCCGGTTCGTACCAGATTTTGCTTCATCCGCGTAGATGCCGGCAAAGATCCAGCCGGGCTTCCGGGTGATGAGGTCTTTGTAGAATGCTTTCTGTGTCGTGTAGGAAGTCTGCTGACTCTCATCTCCCGTGGAAACACGACAGTAAGCCGCCACACGGATGTTGGTCTGGCTTTTCAGCTGCCCGCCGTTCTGTACTGAGCGCACACTGGCGGGGATCACATCCACTTTTTGTCTTGTCATAATCTGCTCCTTTCTTCCAGCCTTGCAACTGGTCTTATCTTACATACCTCTTCCGCTGGCTGCCGTCGCGCATCGTATGCCCGTCATAATAGCTTGCGGTATTGCGGTAATCTTCAATATTGGAATCCATCTCTACCTCGGTCTTGGTGTCATCGAACCAGTGGACCGTAAACATCAGCGGTGAATGGATCGTGATGGAGAGGAGGAAGGCCTTGCAGTGTTCTTCGGTCACTTCATTCAGAAAGGCTACCGTACCATCCCGCCCCGCCGGGAGGTTCTTCATCCACTCGATTGCCTTTTCCCTTCGTTCATAGTCGCCCTCCAGTTCTTCCCAGTAGTCTTCCATATAGTCGAGCTGTTCGGTCAGCTTCTGCTCAGTGTCCGTGTCCTTCTGAATATCCCGCTCCAGTTTCTCAATGAGCTTTTTCTTCTCCTCAATAGAAGCAGGGTCGATCATCTCGTCACCGAGAAGTTCCAGACGGGTCTGCATCACATCCACCTGACTTTTCAGGAGCCGGATCTTCTTACTGGTGCTTTCCACACTGGTGTGTGCGGCCGCTATCTGCTTTTTATAAAAAGCACGGTCGCGTTCCATAAAATCCAGCTTCTGAATGCTCTCCAGCCGTGCAAGCATCTGGCTTACAAAAGAATCTGCTTCCGGGGTGAAGTTGTCATACTGCTCTTTGAACCGGCCGCTCATGATGTCTGCCACAGCCACGTTGTCATGGATGGGCTTAAGCGTCAGCCGGAACCGCTCCAGAACTGCTTTACGGAAGGCTCGGACAACCTGTTCCTCGTATACTTTTTCTGCATGGCAGATGCGTTTTCCGGTCGTCCGGCTGCTCGTCGGGCATCGCCAGATGGGATAGTTCCCATTTCCGTTAGTCACATGGAAAAAGCGGCCGCACTCCCCGCAGATTAGTCTTTGGGAAAACGCTCTCGGCTTCTTGCCGGATCTTGTCCTGTTATATAAATCGCTGTTTACTTTTACGACTTCCTGTGCCTTTTCAAACAGGTCCTCGTCAACGATTGCCGGATGATGGTTCCGGACAAAATACTGAGGGACTTCGCCTTTGTTGTCCCGGACTTCATGTGTCAGGTAATCCGATGTGAACTTCTTCTGGATAAGGACTGCACCCATGTACCGCTCGGCACGGACGATCCGCGTGATATTCCCGCCTGTCCATCCATCCAGCAGATCACTGTTTAACTGCCCTTTCTTGGATTTTTTCTTTCTTACTCTCACTGCGTCGGTGACAGGAGCCGGAATCTTGTCCATGTTCAGTCCCCTTGCAATCTCCGTATAGGCTTTCCCTTCCACGACTTCATGGAAAATGCGCCGGACGACCCTGGCTTCTTCCTCAACGATCTCAATATCTTTATACTCATATCCGCTCTCGGAGGTAACCATCTTCCCATTGTAGCGGTATCCGTACATGATCTTGTTTGGAACATCCCCCTTCGGAAAGCGCATCTTCTGCCCCAGCCGGATGTTACTGGAAATGCTGCGGCTTTCTTCCTGTGCAATGGCTGCCAGTGTCGTAAGGATGAAGTCGCTGGTCGGGTCTGCCGTATCCAGATTTTCTTTCTCGAACAGAATCGTTACCCCGCAATCATGCAGGACATCCAGTGCACTCATAAAGTCAGCCGTGTTTCGGGCAAATCGTGATATGGACTTGCACACAATGCGGTCGATCTTCCCGTCCTTACAATGGCGCATCAGTCGGCGGAATCCGGTTCTCTTTTCCTTGGAAGTGCCGGAAATGCCGTAATCGGAGTACACACCGACTGCATTCCATGCCGGATTATTTTCAATCAGCTGGTTAAAGTATTTTTCCTGCGTTTCATAGGAGTTCTCCTGGTCGCTCATGTCCGTAGAAACGCGGATGTAAGCTGCCACATTAAGGGTTCCGGCTTTCTTTTTGGTAGCCCGGAAGGTCGCTGTCGAAACGAACTTGTTATCCTGCGGTTCTTCCGGTGTGAAGAGCTTCGTAAACTCACTCTCCATACTGCTCTGCAGCCGTTCTGCAATGTCCGGCTCTGCCATGACCTTTTTGGCATCCAGAGCCTTCTGGATAAGAGCTGTGATACCGGCATCCACGATGTCTTTTGATTTTTGGGGTGTCTGTTTTTTATCTGATGCGTTTTTGGGTTTTTGTTGAGTAGACTTGCCTGGTGCGTATCAGCCAGTGGTAAAAAAGAAGCTGTGGCAGCATCCGTACTTTGACGGACATCTGCCACAGCTTCCACAGGTTTCTTTTTCCCAAGAGCGGCTTCCAGTAAAGCCGAAACATCCACAGCAGATGCAGTTACTCTCTTCTGCTGTTTCTGCTGTACTGTATTCTTCACAGTCTTTTTCTGCAGATTTGCAAGGAAATCCGTACCAGTACTCATAGTTTTCGCTCCTTTCCTGCCCGTTTTCTTCTCTTTGGGCAGTCACATATTCCCTCTGTTTCGTGATATTATCAAGTAAATCCGATGCAGAAAGACGGAGAATAATCTGGGAGATTATTGTCTTATCTGCACGATTTTTATTTTGTTTCTTTTTCCAGTTGCGATTTTTCCGATTCTGCATATACTATTACTGAGCGTGATAGTTCACACGCCACAAATTTTTCCAGAGTACTTGTGTTCTGGTTATTTTGTGTTATAATGAACTTAGAGGATAGCGGCATTGACCAGCTATCGTGGCGTTGAAGCAGTGGACTGGTTCGGTTTCAGCCGATTGTGGAGCCCGCCCGTGGGTTATGCGACAACCACAAGCCGAATAGATTCTTTGAATCGAACAAAAACGCTTAGTGAGAGCCTTGCTACGGCAGGGCTCTTATTTTTTGGCAAAGGAGATGATGGCATGAGTACCGATATACTATATGAAGCGGCATTAGCGTGGAAAGAACTAATGCAGTTCAATTACGTTTTTACATATGGCTACAAAAAGCAGCTTCATACCATCACTCTCGCTTTCCCACCTGAGCGATTTCCGCATCTTGCAGGTTTTCAATATTTGACTGATGTCAGTCTTCCACGATTCAACCGGTCAAAAACGCTTGACATGATTCTGCGTAAAAAAATCATGCTTTCTCAGATTGAAAAAGGCTCTCAATATCATGAAAGTGTAAAGCCCCGCCTGGAAGCATTGGTTCGCTTAAAGCAAACAATTGAGCAGGACTTTATCCTCCATTCCTACATGCCGCGTTTTTATTCCTTCAGCACCCAAATACAAGCTGATTACCTGATTTCTAAAGCTACACCGCCAATTGATTTTATCTTTATCATCCGTTCAACTTCATCAGGTGCCATTTCCGTTTGTGATTTTTGTTTGCTGCTCTGCTTTTACACAAACAGACCGAGATTACCGTGAGAACCAGCGCCCGCGAACAATCCTGAAAAAAGAACGGATTTGCGTTTCAACATCTGAAACTGTTATCTTATATGATCGGCTAACCGGACAGGAATAGCCCATTTTGAAAGGCACAGTCACACCTGATTCTGTGTCTTTTTTCATATTCTTTAACACTCAGCTAATCCACCTCGCAATAATGTTTATGTATGCCCCGCCCGGTAAGGACGGGGACTGTTTTTAGATACGGGATGCAAAGTCAAGTGCGATCCAGCCTGCACCGGATTTCAGCTTGCCCCAGCCTTTCGCAGAACCAGCACCGGCAGATTCTGCCACGATAGTGAACACGCCCTTTCCGGTATAATAACCGGTCTTACCGTAATTTGTTCCTGGACCCTTGCGGATGTTGAGGTCTTTAATGGACACACGCACAGTATACGGGACTGAAGACTTCGGTTCCGGGTAGACGGCCTTACCCGCCGGGTCAAAAACATAATAGCCAGGATTCTTATCCGCACACTGCTTTGCATAGGTGAGGTCGTGGAACGCACCTTTCTGGGAAGCGGCATTCTGCCAGCTCTTACGCACACGGTACCAACCGGAAATGGTGGTGCTGCCTTCGGTGCTATTATCTTCGGTGGTGGCATTGTACTGCGTCAGGTTCCAACGCTCGATGATACTGCAGAGGCTCTGCACATAAGTGTGGCTGGTAGCATAGCCACCAGCCTTGATGATCTGTGCCGCTTTCTTGTAATCGGTACAGCCTGCCAGACCCTCATAGCGTTTCCTGCTGCCGCTCATCGCACCGAGCAGATATGCCGCATGATCGGCAATAGAGTCTTCCACACAAGCGTACTTGCGGAAGTCAGCAGTAATCGTCACATAACTACCATCGGTATTCTGCTCCTGTGTTTTCTTGGTATAGACAGACTTGCCATCCCAACTGCTGCCGCTCCAGCTGTTCCCGGAAAGCGAAGTCTTCATACCGAAGCAGTTATTGGCATTCTGTGCCAGCTCAGATTTACCGTAGCCGGATTCCAGAATGAACTGTGCCATCGACACGCAGGCAAGGATGCCCGTGGTTTTCTGGTTCGCAGTAAACAGCGGACCGATCTTTGCAACTGCTTCTGCTTCCGAGAGATTTTTCAGCGAAGAAGCCTGCATGCCGGATGAGGATGAACCGCCCAGTGCTGCAGTTACCCTTGCGGCCAGATCACCCAGCGGGCATACAGCCAGTTTCCAGGACAGCTTTTATTCGCAAACCAGCGGTGAACGGTCAGCACCATTTCATCTGCCGCCGGAGCATAGTTGAGTGTCTTATTTTTATCACCCAGCCACAGGAGCTTCTTCTTCCCGTTACGCTTGCAGATATCAATGCAGAGCTTGACAAGAGAGTCATATACGGCACTGTTCATGGCATACGGCTCATTCATGTCGCTGGCGCATTCGATGGTGACCGCCCTCTGGTCATTGGCATTGCTGGACGAACACCAGCTGCGGTTCTTTTCTTCGACACAAAGCGACACACGGCCGTCTGTGCCGATGCCGTAGTTGCAGCTTGCCTGACGGCTCGTGCTGGTGAAGCAGCCGCAGATGCTTTCCGCAGAAAGCTGACCGACCACACAATGCGGTGTGATACGGTCGATGCTGTGTGTCCTCTGCCCGGAATGGTTCGGGGAGAGCTTAGTGTAAACAACGAGTGGACTATTGGTATATCCCATAATGATTTCCTCCGTAAAAGAAAAGAGACCCAGATTGCTCTGAGTCCCCTTTAGGTCTATTGGTTATTCTCTATTCCTGTCTGCTTCTTCCAGTATCCTACAGACAAACTTCATGGTTGACATCGGCTTTTTAGCGCTATCCCATTCACTTCCCACGCCACATTAGAAATCGTGGAAATGGCACTGAGGACACCGCTCTTCTTAACCCCCTTCTGATCTGCAACAAGCTGTAAGAGCTGACACGGTTTCAGATCCGGCCGATGCCAATGCAGGACGATCGCATCCCTCAGATACTCACATCCCTTATAGTACAGCGTAATGCCATACGGTCTTAACACATCTTCTGCCATGAACTTTTCATTCATTTACAACACTCTCCTTTTCCCAAGTATACCTTTCGGCATCAGGAAATTGAAGTCCTAAAAATGTGTCGAAATGCGCCGTTTAAGGGATCAGCAGTTTCATGCCGACCCGGATGGCATTGGAAGTCAGACCATTCAGCACACGGATATCTGCACAGCGGCTGCCGCTTCCCAGTTCCTTTTCCGCGATCTTCCAGAGATTATCACCGGGAACAACGGTATAGATCCTGTCAGCTGTGAACGCATAGGTGTCCGCACTGTTCAGGACATATGCGACACCAGTCTCTGCTTCGGCGCACTTGATCTTCAGCCAGCCATCACAGAACTGCACGACTTCCACAAGGGCATTCTTCTTGTAGACCGCTACGACCTCCGCTTCCAGACTCGGCTTTTTACGGATGTTCATGAGGGTCTTGAGCTTGCCGTAGGCAATGGTCGCCGGAAGCTCCTCCGCAGTCGGGAACTCATTCTCATCCACTTCGTCTTCGGCTTCTTTCTCTGCCGGGGTATCCTCCACAGGGGTTGTGGTTTCCGGCTTATCTTCCGGAATATCGTCCACGACTGCTTTCTCCTCACTCTCATCTGCGCCGGTATCCGGGACAGCCTCTTCCGGATAGATCACGTTGCCGTCATTGTCGAACACGCGGCTGCCGGGGTTCTCATCACACTTGGCTTTCGCATTCGCCAGCAGACGGTACGCGCCAAACTGGGATGCCTCATCTTCCCAGACTTCACGCACACGGTAATAACCGGTCGTCAGTTTTGCGGGATACTCTTTCTTACTCATGGTTCATTCCTCCTAAAATTTGAGGGAGAGGCTGTTACACCTCTCCCCATTGATTACTCGTCCTTATTCGCTCTTTCTTCCTTCAGCTGTGCCAGCATCTCCTTGAGCTTCTCCGGTACCGGAAGACCAATGACCGCTGCGTTTTCAAGGCAGCTCAGCCCTCATTCGCCAGATAGAAAAACACCACGGCTGTACGGATGGCCGCTCCATTCTGGAGGATTTGTGTGTCAATGATGTTGGCAATGCCGACCAGTACGAAGATGCACACCTTCTTGGCGATGCCTTAAAGCCAACTTCAGAAGAAAGCTCATGCTTGATCGCTGCCGCCAGCACTCCGGTGAAGTAGTCGCAGACCACGAACACTACAAGTGCATACAGGAAGCCGTCAAACCCGCCGAAGAACCAGCCCAGGAAACCACCCAGACCTGCAAACATCCATTCAATCTTGTCGATCACATTCTGCATAATCTTGTCCTTTCCTGCCCAATCCGGGCATAAAAATAGACGGTCAATGCCGCCTTGTGTATACTCCTTCTATAATGAACACCGTTTGACAGACATTTTGGAGGTATGTCTGTCATGGACGGTGGAAATTTATTTGCTGTCTTCCGTCAGCCACGCACGGATCTGGCAGTAATAGCCGTCTGCCCATGCCTGATAGCCTCTTCCGGACGGGTGGATGCTGTTGGTCAGCGTCCGGCTGGTTTCCGTGAACCGGTTCGTCACCGGCTTGTCCGAATACGGAAATGCCAGACGGCGGTCCGTGCGAAGACCGTGGGCAAAACAAGTCACGTTTTTGCGGTACTTGCCAGCATCGAATGCCTTAATCAGTGCAAGGTTCAGCGTGTTGATGCTCATATGAAAGATACCCATGCTGGAACCGCACTGATAAGAATAATCCGAGCCGGGTCCGCAAAGGCCGATACCGATCTTGCAGTTCGGGAAGCCCGTTTCCTTATCCAGCAGCGCATCAATGAACTGTTTTGCCTGATCCACGAACTTCTGCACCTCTGCTTCCGTGCGGTAAAGTGTTGTTCCCTGTGACACGTCATTGGTGCCGAGTGCGATCAGGAAGTAGTCGATACCCTCGTAACCGTTGGTCTCGCAGTATTTCTGGAAATCCAGACGACCTTTGATCTTGTCCCAGAACGCATTCGTTTTGCCGGCGTAATCCGTGTCTGCCAGATACCGGGCAAAGGTCCAACTGCCGCGTCCTTCGTGTTTACCGCCTTCCGGTCCTCTCGTTCCCAGCTGGTGGATCACGCAGTCATTATCCTCTGCCAGCAGACGGTACACTTCCGTTGCCACAGAACCGTTGTCCACGAGAGAGTCTCCACAGATGCAGATATTCTTTGTCAGCTTGTCCTCAGCTTATGGTGGACCCTGACCTGGACAGGTTTGGACGATACCGTATGGCAGTCATCTTCATCCAGACGGCGGACGGTCAGTGCAAAATCCGTACTGTCCTTCGTCGGCGTGTAGTTCATGCAATACTCGTTCCGGGTCAGGCTCGGTGCGTTCGTACCTCTGGCGAGCACATACAGGTTTTCCTTGCCATCATGTCGGGAAAGACAGTCAAAGAAGATGGAAAGCTGGCGACCCTCCATGCAGTCCCAGTGGGACGGGGTCACGATGTCATCCTCTACAGCCGGAGTAATGGCTTTCTGCACATAATCCGTGATACGCTTCGGGATGAAAGATGCCGCGTTATCTGCGAAGAGATCGCCCGCTTTGTATTCCTTACCGCCCACAATGAACTTCACATCCGGGTGGATGTGCGGATTATACAGCTTGCTCTGATACCAGGATGCAATATAGAAACCATTCGTACCCAGCTTTCGGAACAGGCTGGTATCGTACAGATTAATGGTTTTCGTACCAGCGTCATAAGCGAGGATGCGCATCGGCATGCCATGATCAGACAGAGGCGTGTTAAACGCCATCTCTACCGGATCGCCTGCCGTGATCCACTCATAGTGAAACGTATCCGGAACACCCAGACACTTGGTGCTGACCTGGATCGTACCGGCATTCTGGTCAATGGTAATACCACCGCTTGCCAGATACATATGGCGTGAATCCTTACCGGCGAGATCCGTGCGGAGCTGCTGGAAACGGTCCTCGTATTTCTTCTCGATATAGGAGTCACGCCGCTCTTCATCGAACAACTCACCAGCTTTATAAGTCGTACCATCCAGTACAATGCTGAAAGAAGAACCCATGTGCGGATACCAGAAATGGTTTTCATACCATGCGGCGATATAGTAGCCATTTATTCCCAATGCCCGGAACTGTGCAGTGTTGTAAAGATTGATCTGATCTATGGACGAGTCATAGGCAAGGATCAGCATGTGATGCTTTTCCGCTTCCGTACTATCCAACATCGGTACCGGCTCCTCGCTAGCACTGATCCAGTAGTAAGCGCCGTTATCGACATCGCCAGGATACGTTTCGTGACCTGAATGGTGCGGTTAACCGTATCGATCGCAAACTGACCTGTGGCGAGGAACATCTTTGCTGAACGGTACTTGTGCCAGGTCATCGCATTATAAGCAATCTTGGCTGGATTGCCATAATCGATCCCGTTGATGACTGTACCGCTATTCGATGGAGCCGCATATACAACATTGGATTGATAAAGGACTGCAAACACAAAGCGGTTTCTTGTGAACAAACCGCCCCAGTCACCGCCCGTGTTTTCCGCTTTGATGACCGGCAGTTCAATCTTTTCTCCCGTTTCGTCAGCAGATACTTCCATTCCATCATAATAGATTGCCCACCAGCCTTTCGCAGCGAAATCAACCAAGGTACTGTTCTCTGCCCTCAGTTTCGTCTGCTCATACTGTGTACCATTTGTACGGCGGCAGACATACACGTCCTTCCCCTCCGGGAATGTGACTGTCACCTTGCTGCCTGTGAACCTGATATCCACGCTGCCGTTCATCCATTGCCAGCCTGTTGCGTAATTTGACAGCAATCTCAGCGGGAGCATGTTGTCATAGAGGTACACCGAGAGCTTCGAGAACAGCTTTTCATTGGTGGTGACAGAGATGAAACGGGTATTCGGAAGCAGTGTGATCACATAGTTGTCATAGACCTTGCCGCTCTCTGCCCGGAAACAGCCACCGAGGAACTTACGGTCCATGTCATAGCAGACCACGTTGTTATAGTCATCCCGGCCGCTCATATAGCCGAACTGACCGTCCACCAGAATCGCATCACCGCTGACCGGGACCATGTGCGCCACGCGCCAGCTTTCCGAAGCTACAAGGTTGCCGTTCTGGTTTGCGTAACCATTTTTGATCACCCAGTTCTTCATGATATTCTGCATGGAACGCACCCTGCCGACTGCACGGATATTGTCGCCTGCCGTGGGATAGGTCTTCCCAGCATCATCCACACGAGCATCCACCAGCTCCTGTGCATAGTTGGCATTCTTATCCGTAGATGCCTTGACATTGGCATCAATCTGGGCTTTCAGCATTTCTGCAGTCTTATCCATCTCGGACTTACTGGCCGCAACCGCACTGTTTGCGGCATCGACCTTCTGGGTGATATCCGCCACATCCTGCGCGGTCATCTTGCGCAGGGCTGCCACATCTGATGCAGTATCTGTACGAAGCTGCTCTACATCTGCCGCAGTATCCTTGCGGAACTGCTCCACTTCTTCTGCCGTATTCTGACGGTACAGAGCCATCTGCTCCGAGAACCGGGAACACATCGCCCAGTATTCCTCCTGGGACAAAAGCGTTCCGGCCGGCACAGGTTTCCGGCTCATATAGCTGTCGCCAGTGGATTCCTCATACACAATGGTAAGAGGCTCATATTCTTTTGCTTTGTCCCAGACACCATCATGGCGAGGGACGATTCGGTTGCCGATATATTCCGACATATTTTCCCCTTTCCCGGCTCTATCAGCCGTTTGCAAACTCTACGATCAGCCGTCCGTCACCGTCCATTGAAAAGATGAGCTTCAGACCGTCTTCAGTGGTGAAAGCAAGATAGCCGTCATCCGTAACCGTACAGTTCAAAAGATTTTCAATGAATTTCTGGATGGTGCTGGATTCCGACTTGTCACTGAAGCCGAGTCCATCCTCCGACACAACGGCAAAATAGCCATCGTCCGTGATATACACTTCCAGCAGTCCCTTGCGGATAGCTTCCACCACACCAGCGTAGGTATAGGTGGCGATCTTACCGTTGTTGATGGCCGCCCGCTCCACCTTCAATGTGAGGGAGAACGAACCAAGAACATCCCCCGATGTGCTGAGCATAACAACATCCAGCGGAAACCGCCCGGCCTGTGCGGTCATGAAGGTCGTGATCGTAAAGACGACCGCCCCATTTTCAACAAACACAAGGTCGGATGCCGTCTCGCTGGTGTAATGGAAGATCGTGCCGTCCGGTCTGGTGCCAGAGCAGGCAACAATGCAGTCCTGCGGTACGGAATACTGCACCGAGTTGTTATACAGAACACATCTGACTTTCCGTGCCCTGTTATCATACTGTTTGACCGGGACCGTCACTGGAATGAGATTTTCCGTCAGCGACAGTTCCACTTCCTGATAAATGCTTGTGACCATTACGCGCTCCCTCCTTCCTGATCGGTCTTCTTGTCATCTGTTTCTTCTTTGTTTTCCGTATCCTTATCTTCACCACCCGGCTTTTCGATATCTGGTGTTTCCGGCCCGGTCGGTGTGGTCGGTTCCGTTAGCTGTTCCGGCTCATAGCCGATGGTCTGCCACTGTTCTCCATCCCAGAGCTTTAACCGCAGGTTCTTCTTATCGACCCAGAACGTATCTGCTGCCGGGGCTTCCGGTGCGGTTTCCGATACCGGGATACTCGGCTGGTACTTTTCATCCAGTTCTTTTTCGACCTCTTCCGACAGCTTCTTCGCCGCACTGTATCTCTCGTCCAACTCCTTTTGCAGATCTTCCGAGATTTCCGTAAGGGTGCCATACCGCTTATCCAGTTCCTCATATAAATCCTTGGACAGCTTTTTTGCTGTTTCGTACCGCTGGTCGAGCGTTTTCTGAAGCTCGGCAGAAATGGCAGTCGCCGTTTTGTACCGCTCATCCAGTTCTTCCAGCAGCTCCTCGGAAAGCTCCGTGGCTTTCTTGTAGCGGTCATCCAGTTCTTTTAAAGTCTGCTCCAGCAGAATCGCCGTTTTGACTGCGGTGTCATCCGATTCCCAACCATAGCCCCACATCTTACCGCCATCCGTGGATACAAACAACCCGGCAGAGCTGTTCTTCCATGCGACCGTTGACTGTTTCAAAGTCGCCGCATTGAATGCATACCGAGTCGTATTTCCCTTACTGTCAGTTTCATTTTTATAATGAAGGCCAAACAGCGCAGCAAAAAGCGCACCGTCATAAATGATGGATGCTGTGATCCCACCGACCTGCTCTCCCACTGCCGTTTCCGCACGGACTGCCGTATCATAGGCAATCGCCGCTGTATTCCGGATGCTGTTGAGCGAACCTGTCAGAGAAGAATTTCGGCTGCTGACCGTGGAGTTTGACAGCGTGATGCTGTTATAGCGTTCCAGCAGCGCATCATACTCGGTTTCGGTGACTTTGGAACTGACTTCGATTCCCAGCTTTGAGATAAACACATGGACCGTATCGCAAAGGGAAACACGCTCTGCCTCCACGATGTCCTCATACCCCGGCGTATTCCAGAGCTGTAAAAAGTCGATCTTGATGTCGATCTCCGGCTCCGTTAAGTCCGTGGTGTCGATATAGTTCTGTGCGTATTCCCGGAGTGCCGCTTCGCTCGGCTTTTCCTGAAAATTGCTGGTACAATCCAGCACGGTGATCTTCTGGTATGGGATTGACCGTTTGCTTTGCAGCACCACCTTCTCCGGCAGCTCCATGACCGCCTGGGTTTCATTATCCACCCAGTACGGATGTACACCTGTGATCGTGTTCTCGATGGATTTTTCCATCTTGAAATCCGTCAGGTTCTTACCGTAGATGATGTGGACGTTATGGTCGGCACCTCTTGCCTTATGGAACTTGACCATGTACCGGTCCCACTCAAATTCACCGCCAAAAACGTCCAAAACTGACCCGGCCATACCTCCAAGGCAGTTTCGGAAGGAGGATGGAACTCCCAGCGTAAAGGTTGCACTGGATTCCACATCCGTCCAGACATTAAAAGGACAGTCAGAAGCCGCATGGCTTTTCAGACCCTGCATTGCCCCAACACACCCGGTCACTGAAAATGGTGATACCGTGATAAAGTTGAGCTGGTAGGAAATATGCCGTGCCTGCACTTCCAGCTTGCCATCGATCGGGGTCGTGATCTTGTAGATGCGGAACGGCTGAGACTGCATGGTATCCGATGGCTTGGCAAGGATGATATTCCCCTCCTCCAGCATCTCTGCATGGATGCCATCTGCCGGGCAGATGAGTTTCAGTTCATAGCTTCCGTTTCTCTTTTCGGTCACCGTACAGGACTGTGCATCTGCCAGCTTTCCGATGCCGTTATGGTCAAATCTCATTTCTCTGGAATCATATAAACATGGGATCACTGGCTGCACCTCCCTCTTACAGCGTCCACCAGCGAGGAGTCACCTCCACCGCCGTGATACCGCCTGTCCATGCAATTTGTGTCTTTCCCTCCGGCAGTTCCGGGAAATCATCCGAAAGGATGGTCTCATTGCAGAAGCCGGAAGCGTTGTAAGCGTTGTGCGTTTCACAGTTGAGCAGCACGTAGTCCTTGATGCTGTGGATGGTGATCTTCTCCTCACCCACATACAGTTCGCCGCCAGAATCCCCGTAGATCTTGAAGATAGGCTGTGCCGGAAAAGCGAAGGGGTTCTTTAAGGTCGACCTGCCATCCAGCCGGATCACCCTCTGCCCATCCACGCTCCAACGCTGGGGCTTACAGTTGAATGTCAGCTCCATCTCAGCGGCTTTCTGGGCTGTCACATCAAATTCCAGGGCGTCCTTGCAGACTGCCATCCGGAAGAAATCCGGGTCGTAGGTGTCCTGCAATTTCTGATACCCGATCGGAGATAACAGCCATGCCTTGACCGCTGCGTCTTGGCAGGCAGACCGTTGAAGAAAAATGCCTTATACTTGATATCCACGTTCTGATACCTACGCCTGCCTGTCCTTGCATTCTCGGTGATGATGTCCCCGTTCCTGCCGGGTACGGAGGTGCTCTCCACATCCGCAGCCGGGGAATCATACACACCGGGACCAGACAAATATAAAAGGAAGTCCTTGCTGGACTTCCCGGCAAAGGACAGATACTGTCTGGCATATCTGCCTTTGAGCTGAAACTGTGATACTGTCTGCTTTGGGGTGTTATAGCCCATACGCATCTCCTCCTTTACTTGAAGACCGAATCATCCTCGTGGATCATGCCGTTGATCTTATCGGCAACGGTCTGTGCGAGTTCATCATCGTTCCGGGCATTGTAGCCGTTGACCGTGATATATACGCCACCAAGGTTGGTCGTCCGGGTGGTACCGCCTCCGGCCAGAGCCGCCTGCGGGAAGTTCCAGCCAGAGCCATCGAAGTGCGGCAGGGTCAGTTCCGGCAGACTGAAGGAACTGATGCCCTCCATACCCTGCTGCACCTTTGCTGCCATCGACTTGATCTGGCTGATTAGTTCGCCCTCGCCTTTCTTGATGCCGCCGGAAAGCAGCTTCATAAAGTCTGGCATATAGGTGTCCGCATCTGCCAGAGGTCCTTCATCCGGCACAGAGAAGTGCAGGAACGAACGGATACCGCTTGCCACACTCTTGACCGCACTGCCGACCCAGCTCACACCCTTCTTGATGCCTCCTGCAATACCGCCAACGATATCCTTGCCCCAGCTGACTGCCGAGGAAGCCACGTTCTTGATACCGCCCCAGATGGACGATGCCACGTTGCCGATGGCAGAAGCCGCATTGGAGATACCGTTCTTGATGGCATTTACTCCATTCGAGAATACCGAAGTGACCTTGTTCCAGATATTCGTGACTCCTTCCCGGAAGCCATCGCAGTTTTTCCAGAGAGCGGTCAGTCCAAGACCGATGCCGCCAACGGCCGCCACTGCGATACCTGCAGGACCCGCCAGACCAGCAAGTGCTGTGCCTGCGGATGCGAGGAAACCACCTGCGGAGCTGCTACGCCTGCAAGAGCCGTACCCGCACCTGCCGCCAGACCAGATACGGCCGTGCCAACCGAGCCGAACAGTCCTGCGATTGCGGAGCCGGCAGAACCAGCAATTCCGCCCAATGTGGAACCCACACCAGACAGAAGCCCAGAAAGACTGCCGCCTAAGCCGCCGATCTTCGTCACTACACCGGAAAGCAGCCCGCCCAGATTCGACAGGATTCCCCCACCGCTGGAGCCAAGGCTTCCCAGCTTCGAGATGATACCGGAGATTCCCTCTCCCAGACCGCCCATTTTGGAGGTCAGCCCGGAGATCAGGTTGCCAAAGTTCGACACGATCTGACCGCCATCTGCGCTGCCGATCTTCGACAGGAAACTGCCGATGTTGGACAGCAGACCGCCTCCGTTTTCGGAGCCAAGAACATTGCCGAGGTTCTGCAACGTACTTCCGAGGTTTCCGATGGTATTCTTCATAGAGCCGAGCTTGTCCACAAGACCGGTGACCGTATTGACCGTATCACCGACTTTGCTGATGCCATTGCCCAGGCTCTTTAGGAAATCCGAGTTGAAGGTATCGCCAAGGCTGCGGATCGCATTTCCAAGGGAACCGGTCTGAGAACTCAGCTCTCCAATGGAATCCTTTATGTCCGTAAAGCCCTGCTTCACTTCATCGCTCATACTGCCGACTGCTGTTTTGGTGATACCCTGCAGGTCAGTCCAGAGCTGCTGGAACTGTGTTTTCAGCCCGGAAAGCCCGGCCATCAGCTGGGACTGGATACCGCTGCCCACATCCCTTGCAGCACTGCCGATACCATTTTGGCTTCTCTTGATCGTGGCAGCAAAACTGCCGACCACAGAATCCATCCAGTCGCCCAGAGAATCCACCGGAGTCGTGAGGTTACTGCTCATAGACCCGGCAAGCCCCTGCACAGCCTTCACTACCGACTTGACATTTTTCTTAATGCCGGTCGCCAGCAGCTTCATGAAGTCAGGCATATAGGTGTCTGCATCGGACAGAGGTCCTTCGTCCGGCACAGAGAAATGCAGCAGACTTCTGACCCTGCTTGCGACATTTTCTGCCGCCGCGATCACGGAACCGGCCGCTGCCCGGACACCTGCCGCCATCTGGGAACAGATATCTGCACCCCAGCGGTATGCCGAAGAAGCAATCGAACCGAGCGAGTTAAAGCTGCTCCTGATATTTGCAACACCGGAGGAAACCGTGCTGCGTAGACTGGACATTGCCGAAGACACCGTGGACTTGATGCTATTGAAAGCAGAGGTCGTGGTGGATTTCAGTGTGTTCCAGCTGCTTGTGACCGTACTGCGAACTGCGGATACAGAGGAAGTTGTAAGAGACTTGATACTGTTCCACGCTGTCGTAATCACCGTCTTGATACCATTCCAGCTGGTGTTCGTCAGAGTTTTCACCGCATTCCATGCGCTTGTCATGGAGGATTTTACAGAAGCAGTCGCAGAAGTAGTAAGGGACTTGATCCCGTTCCACGCTGTGGTAATGACCGTTTTAATGCCGTTCCAGCTGGTCGTTGTCAGCGACTTCACTGCATTCCATGCACTGGTCATGGACGTTTTCACTGCTGCTGTCGCAGAGGTCACATTGGTCTTCACCGCCGCAAAGCTGGTCTGGATGGTGGTCTTGATGCTGTTCCATGTGCTGGCAGTACTGGTCGTAATGGAACTCCATGCAGATTTCATCGCGGCACTTACACCTGCCGTTCCGGTTTTCACCGTCTGGCTAATGGCTGCCCAGCTCTTACTGTATGCCTGCTCCACACCCCTCATGGAGTTGGTGATGGAGGTAGACAGCGTGGTGGACAGGTTCTCCGCCGCCGCAGTCACAAGGCTGGTGTTGGTCGTGATACCGTTTGCCAGACCCTGCATGAAATCCGGCATCCAGCTTTCCATATCTGCCAGAGGTCCTTCATCCGGCACAGAGAAGTGCAGGAAGGAACGGATACGGTCTGCCACTCCCGATACGGCACTTGCCACATCCTGAATCCTCGACTGGATACCGGACACAATGTTGCCGATCATGTCAGAGCCCCACGAGAATGCCTGTCCAGCCAGACCCTTGATAAAGGAAACTGCACTGTTAAAGCCGTTCGTGATGGTGGTCTTGATACCGGAGATCGTAGAGGAAATCCCGGATTTCATGGAGTTAAAAGCTGTGGTCGCCGCACTTTTGATGCTGTTACTGAGGGACGATACTGTGGATTTCATGGCATTCCAGCCGGAAGAAACCACCGATTTGATACCATTTACCACACCGGAGATCTTGCTGCTGATGGCGCTCCAGATGGAAGAAACCGTAGACTGGATCGCAGAAAGGACAGTCGAAATGACCGTCTTGATCGCATTCCATGCCGTACTCATCCGGGTCTGAATGCCAGTCAGCAGCGGAGTCAAGAACGATACAATGGCATTCCATACCGTCGTCACTGCGGTCTGGATTGCTGTCAGCACCGTGGAGATGGCTGTCTGGATTGCGGACCAAACCGTAGAGAAAGTCGTCTGCAATCCAGTCAGGATCGGAGTCACAAAGGCGACGATGGCGTTCCAGATGGAAGTGATCTTCGTCTGGATCGCGGTCAGTGCTGCGCCGATCAGGATCTGGATTGCCTGCCAGATGGTCTCAAACAGATATTGGAACGCATCCAACAAAGGTTTCATGGTGTTGTAGATGCCGTTCCACACCGAAGTGATCGTCGTGCTGATGGTGTTCATGACCGTAGAGATCGCGGTCGAGATCGCCGTCCACACAGTTGTCACCGTGGTATGGATCGTATTCAGCACAGACGAAACTGCTGTGGAAATGGCCGTCCAGATGGTGCTGAAGGTCGTCTGGATACTCGTAAGGACAGTCGTAAAAAAGCTCGAAACCGCAGTGAACACAGTCGTCGCCACACTCTGGATAGCAGAAACTGTATTTGAGAAGAAGCTGCTGATTCCGTTCCACACGGTCTCGAAGAAGTTCTTGATACTGCCCCAGACAGTCTGCCAGTCCGTACCGAACAGACCAAGGAACACATCCAGCGCACTCTTCAGAGCAGTAAGGGTCGTGGAGAAAATGGACTTCACGCCATCCCAGATACTGGAGAAGATGCCCTTTGCCGCTTCCCATGCGCCGCTCCAGTTGCCGGAGAACACATTGGAAAAGACATCGAACAGGCCAAGCAATGTATCCAGAACGACACCGAGGATGGTCGAAATATTCTGGAATGCTCCCTCAAACAGCGGTGCAAGCACCTGACAGAAGCCATCCCAGACAGCTTTCAGTACCTCAGTGACATCCTTAAAATCAAAGCCCAGCCCATTGATCCGCTGTGTCAGCTGGTCGCAGAAGCCTTTCACCTTGGAAACGATGTCGTTCCAGATGCCGGTAATGGCAGTACGGAACTCCTCGTTGGTGTTCCAGAGATTCATAAAAGCCGCCACCAGCGTACCGATGACCGCCACCACGGCTACGACCGGCCCGGACAGACCACCCAGAACCACCCCCAGCTTGCTGAACACACCGCTGGCACTGCCCACATGGGTGATGAGAAGCCGGACACCCTTTGCAAGAGAACTGAAACCCCGCATCGCTGTGCCGATGGTCGATATGGTCTTACCAAGCACAATGAGCAGCGGGCCAATGGATGCCGCCAGGAGTCCGATCTTGATGATCGTTTCCCTGGTACTTTCATCCATGCTGTTGAGCTTGTCCACGAACTGCTGCACGGCAGATACGATCTTGCGGATGGTAGGCATCAGGATATCGCCAAAAGAAATAGCCAGCTCCTCCAGCTGAGATTTCAGGATGGTGAGCTGACCATTTAAATTGTCCTGCATGGTCTCTGCCATGCTCTCGGATGCGCCATCGCAGTTTTCAATGGCACCACGCAGTTTGTTGATGTCCGTCTCGCTGGAATTCATCAGGGCAAGGAAACCGGACATCGCATTCTTGCCGACCAGTGCCTCTGCATTGGATGCTTTTTCAGATTCGGTCAAGCCGGAGAATGCTACACGGCAGTCTGCGAGGATATCGTTCAGGCTCCTCATACTGCCATCTGCATTGCTGGTGGCAATCGTAACCTCACCGATGTTCTTGCCTGCAAAGGTCACTTCACCGGAAAGGTTGTTCATGATGGTACGAAGGGACGTACCAGCCTGCGAAGCCTTGATACCACTATTTGCCATCAGACCGATGGCTTCTGCGGTATCCTCTGCCGAGAACCCAAGCGCACCGGCGATAGGCGCACAGTACTTGAACGTCTCGCCCATCAAGCTGACGTTGGTATTCGCATTGGAGGAAGCGGCTGCAAGGATATCTGCAAAATGCCCGGAATCCGCAGCAGACAAACCAAAAGCTGTGAGGGCATCCGTGACGATATCCGAAGTCGTGGCGAGGTCTTCACCGGACGCCGCCGCGAGGTTCATGATACCCTCGATACCGCCTAGCATATCCCCCGTTTTCCATCCGGCCATGGCCATGTATTCCATCGCCGAAGCTGCCTCGGATGCGGAGAACTTGGTCTTCGCACCCATCTCACGGGCTTTCGCACGAAGCTGGTCAAAATCATCCCCGGTCGCACCGGAAATGGCAGAGACCTTACTCATTTCGGAATCGAAATCGGCTGCGGTCTTCACTGCAGCAGTGCCAAGACCCGTTACAGCGGCAGTCACCGGCAGGAACTTCTTGCCGACATTCTCTACAGAAGATCCAATGTTCTGGAGCTTTTCTCCGGCTTCATCAATCTTGGCAAGAGTCGCATTCGTGGTCGCTGCCTGATCCTGTAAGGATCGTAGATTCTGTTCGGTCTCCACAATCTCACGCTGGAGGGCATCGTACTGCTGCTGGGTGATCTCACCGTTGGCAAGCTGCTCATTAGCCTGCTGTGCGGCAGTTTTCAAAGTTGCCAGCTTTTCCTTAGTGGCTTCAATGGCATCCTTCAGCATCTTCTGCTTCTGGACAACCAGTTCTGTATTGGAGGGGTCCAGGTTTCAGGAGTTTGTTGACATCCTTCAGTCCGGACTGCGTCCCCTTGATTGACTTGTTTACACTTTCCAGTGCTTTGGAGAGCTTTGTGGTATCGCCGCCGATCTCAACGGTGATGCCCTGGATTCTAGATGCCATTTGCGTAACCACCTCCTTGCAGGCATGAAAAAAGCCCATCTGCACGGGACAGACAGGCTAAAAATGGGTATAAAATACCCCGTCAGATTTCTCCAACGGGGTTGCTACCGATTATTGAATTATACTCCATAAGAGCATTGTGCTCTCCATAATATCCTCATAGCTGATATCAGTAGCATACGGATATTTCTTCTGGTAGGACTTCCAAAGTGTATGTAACTGTGCGTCATCACTGACGGCAGCCATAATTTTGGGTGCTTCCTCTTTCAGATTTTCGGTGCTTCTTTTCTTACAGGTTGCCTCAAATGCCTTTTTCAGCACATCAGCATCGATGTCCTGCTCGTAAATAGAAAGCAGGGTCTTGATATCATAGAAGTCTCTCATTCGGGTATTCAAAAGACCTCTTGCAAGGACCGTCTGAAGTTTTTCTGCCAGAATTGTTTCCAAATTATACGACCAAAGGCTGATGGAACGGTCATCCAAGAGCAATTTATAGTTGTACTCGATTGCTCTTGGCGTGATAACATCTCCTGTAGAAATATCAATCTTCATCGGTGTAACGAGTTTTCCCATCACGGCATTCATAGTAAACCGAATACCCGGATATTCCATTTCATCCATGATATTGGAAACTTCCTTAACCTCAAAGGTCACTCCATCGCCAAGGTCGATGTCCTTGATTTCATCCACAATCCGTCTGGCATCTTCTGCCGACAGATTCTGATTTTTAATACTCGTATCGATATCCATCGTGGACCGCAATGCTACGCCAACCATTGCTGTCACCAGCATTCCGCCTTTGATGATAAAATTATCTTTATACTGCGAATTGGCAACTCTCTCAAGGAAACGCTCCATCATATAAATTCGCATGAGCGTTCTGGCATCTGCCTTGTTTTCCTTTGCCACATTCTTAATTCTTCCCTTAACCTGTTCAGGTGTCAGCTGCATTTTACAATAATACCCCCATATATCTGCGGATCACATTATCAACCCGAAACAGCTTTGCATATTCCATAAGTCGATTCAGGTCCTTGTCTCTTCTGGAAACATATGTCTTCAGAACGGAATTGAAATCCTGTGCTTCAATACTGCTCCGACTTCTCATCAGATCACAAATCGTTCGTTCCAGGTCATATATTGGAATCATATTCCCGTCATTGTCTTTCACAATGATCTTTCCGACATCCAGTAATTCCCGTTTTACCGTATATACTTTACAACTTCCATCCGCTGTAAGCCGATGCGCATTGTAACCGCTGTATATGGTAAGTGTGTGGACAAACGGTTCTCTGTCTGTCAGACCATGATAATAAAAAGCCTCGTCATGTGAAAAAACAGCATTCGGGCATCTCTTATGAAGCACATACAACTCATCGACCCAATCCGCTCCCGTAGAATAAACACCACGGCTGACCGGCTCCAATCCGTTTTCTCGAACATATTTGTAAAACTTAAATTTTGAAATTCCAGATTTTCCCGCAATTCTCGGCGTAAGGTAATCATGATTTTGAACTAATCTTGTCATCTCATTCATAGAATCACCATCCTTCCGTGCTTATATTGTAATCGAAATAAGCACGATAGTCAAGCAAAATCAAACGAGCGTGCTTATTTCATATTTAATATATGCACGCTCGTCGAGTTTTATTCTGTCAAAATTTGTCAAAATCACTTTGCGAAGCCAGCTCTTTGTACGGATAGTCGTCGTTCTGCCGCTCCGTGAACATATCATTGACCAACCCGATGGTCAGCAGGTCGAGATCGGCGATGCTGATACCGAGCTGTACACAGCGCAGCAGAAAGAGCGGGGTGGTCATTTCCCGCTCACTTTTTCGAGGTTTTTTCTGGATTCCACCTCGGTCTGCACATTCAGGCCCCACAGTTCGATCAGCTGGGGCAGGATCTGATAAATGGAAAAGGTATTGAACTGGTCGAGGAACTCCTCCGGGCTGTCCGGCACCTTTGCTGGGTCCGCATGACGGGCCATCAGCCATGCCAGGTCCTCAAACATCTCCAGACTGAACAGGTCGAGGTTGGAATTATCCTCTTCATTCTCCCCTACGCTCTTTTCCAGCTGGCGCAGGTCCTTGTAAATGTCACGGCCGAACTTGATGCGGTACAGGCGAGGCACAGCCGCACTTGCCTTAAAGGTGACTTCCTTGCCATCGATCTCGATTTTCTTTGTAACTGCCATAATCGTAATCCTCCAAAATTTCATGTAAAATTGGCAGAGCCGAAGCCCTGCCGTATATCGTGTTTCTTACTCTGCCGGGTCAATGCTCACCAGTGCATTACTGCCACTCACAGTGGGCAGCTTTCCATCCCACTTCTGGATCTTCTGGTACTCGATCAGCGTATCGGACAGGCTTTCTGCCAGTTTGCGGTTTGCCTCTGCCTGTGCGTCTGCGGCAATGGAAGTCTTCTGAGCTTCCGCCTCTGCATTGGTGATTGCCACCTGCTTATCCGCTTCTGCCTTGGCAATGGCGGCTTCATTCTCGATCTTCTGCTTGTCAGCAGTCTGCTGGGCAATGGACTTCTGCTGGATGGCTTCGTTATAAGCATCCTCGAAATTCATGTCGTTGATGACGACCTTGTTCACAAACACAACATCGTCGCCGTATTTCTGCACAAGAGACTCTGCCAGCTTCTGCTGTGCCAGCGGTTCGATCTTGGTTCGGTTGGTTACCTCATTGGGACCAAGTTCTGCCATCGCAGACTTGATGGCAGATGCCACAAGTTCGTCACCGACCAGATTCTTGATGTCGGACACATTCGCATACAGCCATGCACTCTTCTCAGGAAGCACCTGATAGGTCACGATGACATCAGCAGCATACACAGGGGTCTTGTCAGAGGCTTCGCCCCAGACCTGCGCTTCGATGTGCTTATCCTGCTGCTTGTTGTTGACCTTGTGAATGCTCTGCACAAAGGGGATGCAGAAGTTGAGCTTACCGCTCTGGATGGTGGTTTCCTGGATCTGACCGAAGCTGGTCTTCACGCCCGTGTATCCGGTGGGGATGATGTGGAACGAGCAGACAGCCAGTACCAGAACGATGATCACTGCGAACAAAGGAAAAATCTTCTTCATAGTCATATACCTCTTTATAATAATGTAAGCAGAGCCGAAGCCCTGCGGTGTGTGTCGGTCACTTAGCCCTGCGGCTCCTCGGTGTGACTGGTGTCTTCGGTGTCCACAGCTTCTGCCTGCGGCTCGTAGACCGCATCGTACCACTTGTTATAGACATCATCGGTGGTGTTAGTACCGGTCTTTGCCTTGACATAACCGTTTGCCAGAGGGGTTGCCTGCAGGTTCAGGGTGTCCGTCTTGACTTCCTTACTGTCCTCATTGGTCTCACCCTCGATGGACGGACGGCTTGCCACACAGTTGTACAGCACATGACGGATGTGGCGCTGGTCGCCATCGAACTCGAACAGGAAGGCGAAATGCTCCAGTTCCACATTGGCGTTCTCAGCAAGCACGCCGTTGCCATCCAGCTCCTCGTGCATGATGTCCGTGAGGAAGCTCTCCGGGATCAGTGCGATTTCCAGATCACCCTCGTAGCCGGAGTTGTTATTCACGACATAGTAGGCGATATTGTCCGCATAAAACGGCTCGATCTCGCCATTGGCATCCATCGAAAGACTGACTGCACCGGGGATGCGGACCGGCTTCGCATAGGTGACACTGCCATCTTCGTCAAAGGTCGCCTTTGCATAATGGCAGTTTTTCAGGCCAAATTTGACCTTATTGCTTTTCTTCGACATAGTGTTCCTCCCATAAAAATATCCTGCATGAGCATCACACAGTCAGCTCATACAGGACTTCATACATTTTTTCGGTTTCGATCCAGACCTCGCTTTTCTCATAGTAGAGTTCGTGTGCGGTCAGGACTTCTTCAATAGTTGCTTCCATATCCGGGTCTTTGTAATCGGTGTACACCTCGATGTCCAGCCGGTTGAAATGGTGGTACACAAGGTTATCTGCGCCGAAATTCTCGGCTTTCGGATACAGGAAGCAGATAAACGGTGGATCAGGACTCTCCCCTTCTGCGAAATGGTCATACGCATAAGGAAGCCCCATTTCCTCCACCAGAGCTTTTACTTCTTCGTGGGTCATTGGTTTCTCCTCACTTCAGTGCCTTTTCGATAAGGGACTGGAGCTGCTCGATACCTGCCTGTTCAGCCGGAGCGATATGCGGTCTTCCTGCCACACGACCGCCGCCGCGCTTGGCATGACCTTTTTCCAGAAGATGCGCCAGCTGGTAGCGGTTCTTGGAATGCACCACCATCTGAAGACTCTGACTGGATTCGGACTGCTTGGTCGCTACCCAGCTTCCCTTGTATGCGCCCGTCCGGGACGGTGCATTGGCCGAAATCTGGTCTTTGACCGTCTTGGCGGACTTACGCACAGCACTCTTCACCTGAGTGGAAGCAAGCGTTGCATACTCTTTCAGTCCTTCGTTGATGGCGTCTGCCATCTCATCAATGCTGACGGTCCTGCTCATCCGGCTGCCTCCTCTCCAATCTGCAATGAATCTTCAGGACCTTCTTCTGATAGTTCATCGGGTCAACGGATTCGATATTGTAGAGCTGCTCCCGAAAACGGATGCGGTAACCAGTGGAAGTCAGGCCTCTCGTCTCACTGCACCAGCGGACCGTGAACACCACACTCTTCTGCTCGGCTGTGACCTCACCCTCTTCTTCCTGCGCCTGATAGGTCGAAGCGTAGGCAAAGCAGGTGAAATATTCCTCCCATGTGTTCCGATGGTTTCCGACCTTATCGGTCACGACCGTGCTTTTCTCGATCGTGATCCGCTCATTCAGTTTCTCGATCATCAGAACACCCCCTCCCTCACAGCGAACAGAATAGAGCGAAGCGTCAGCATCAGTTGCTTATGGTCAGCTTCGTCCCGGTGTTCATAGAGATACCCCAGCGCATACAGAATCGCCACACGGCAAGTGCTGCGCAGGGCTTCCAGTTCCCTTGTGGGCTGTACCCCGTTCTCGGCATCCCGGTCAGCGGCGTTGACTGCCTCCCACTGGTCTTCCGATAAACGGCCCACATCCTTGCACATCTGCTCCGCAGAAGATAAAAGGATGCCGATCAGGGCATCCTCATCACTGCTGTCCACGCGGAGATAGGTCTTCGCTTCGTAAAGCGGAATCAGTGCCATAACCGGCTCCTCCTTTCCTGGCTTTCTTAGCCCTGCGGTGCCATCTGCAGAAGCTGTACAGCTTCCGGCAGGATCAGCTTGCCATCCACACGCTGGGTGGTCAGGAAACCGACCTGATCAGTACGGGCATACAGCTCGTTCAGACGGCGGAAGGTGCGGTTCTGGCGGTCAGCCACCCAGTAGTAGCTGTAATCACCAAAAGCCATGACCTTGCTGCCGCCCTTGATCTCCGGCATAAAGGCGGAAGTCTTCAGCGGACGGTTCAGCAGGGTATCCGGCTTGCCGATCTCCAGACCCGGCTTCCAGATATAGTTGCCATTGTTGTCCTTAATGGTCATCAGCTGCAGCACCAGGCTTCGTTGCAGAGGAACTGTGCCTTCTTGCGGTACGGAGCCTTCAGTGCGTAGTAGAGCTTGAAGATCTCATCGAAGGTAACGGCATCCTTCTGGGCAGCGGTCACACCGACCTTGGCACCGCCAGTCTCAGCCAGCAGACCCAGAGGCTTGCCCACACCGTCACCGGTGATAAAAGCGCGCTCCTCTGCGTTGCCCATACGCACACCGAAACGGCGGGCGATATAGGTGGCGAGGTCGAAAGCAGAATCATTGAGCAGCTCGTTAGAAATCTTGATCATAGTGCCCAGCTTGTACGCTGACAGCATGGTCTGACCGAAAGTGGCATCGCTCTCCGGGATCTCCTCGCCCTCATCGATCCAGCTTGCCTCACCGGTATCCTCTGCGATAGGAATCTTGCGGGTGCCGGAGCTGGTGCGGATGACCGTTGCCATACCACGGAAGATGTTGTTCTCTTCCAGTGCCTCCACCAGCTTCTTCTCGAACTCATCGGGAACGGTAAAGCCGCCCTCGGTGTCCTCACCCACAGACAGGGCATTGCGGACCTCGCCGTAATGGCCACGGTTGCGGATCATGTTCCAGAAGTTTTCGGCATACTCGGCAGTGGCGGTCGGCTTGACATCCTTCTTGGCACCGTTCTTCGGGTCAGCGTGGACAGGACTGGAAGTCGGTGCGGACAGCTGTGCCTCGATCTGTGCCTGCTGCTCCAGACGCTCGATCTCCGAACCCAGGTCCTTGACCTCCTGTGCCATCTTGTTGTACTGCTCCACGGCCTCAGCCTTTACCAGACCGTTCTCGCCGCGGTTCTTCTCCAGAAAGTCCTTGGTCTGCTCCCAGAGAGTGTTGCGCTTGGTGCGCAATTCCAGAATCTTACTCATAGTACGTTTCCTCCATAAATTTGTGATGGTTGATTGGATATAAAAACAGCCTGAATGCACATCACTTCATGCACTCAAGCTGTTTCATCAGGATATTGTAAGGGATGCTGCCATCCTCGGTCTTGCCGTCCATGTCAAGAACAGGTCCCAGATTGGCAGGCGGTTCTGCCGGAGGGGTCGGCTCTGCGGACGGTTTCGGGTCAGCTGGCGGCTCGGCATCCGGTTTCTTTGGTTCAGTGTATTTCTGCCCCACATCTTCCGGCTTCACACCCAGACGGTTCAAGACGATTAGATCCATCTGACGGCTGGAGAAAAGGTGCCCTGCCGTATCCTTCTGGAACGGCTTCTTTTCTTCGCCCTCGCCCGGTTCACTGTCAGGGTCTTCTTCCGGATTTTCCGGGTCTGCCGGGTCACTGTCCGGCTCCTCCTCTTTCTTTGCAAAGAGGATCTCGTCTGCAAAGCCCAGCTCCACCGCCTTCTTCGCATTCATCCAGGTCTCATTGCTCATAAGGTTGGCGATGCGGGCGTGGCTGAGGCCGCTCTTCGCTGCGTAGGCATTGATGATGCTTTCCTTGACCTCGGTCAGCACCTCGATGGCCTTTTCCATGTCCTTGGTGTTGCCCATCGCAACGGTGCTGGGATCATGGATCATCAGCATGGCAACAGGACTCATCTGGACAGTGTCACCGGCCATCGCCACAACGGATGCAGCAGATGCCGCAATCGCATCGATCTTGACCGTGATACTGCCCTTGTAGTCCTTAAGCATGGTATAGATCTCAGCAGCGGCGAACACATTGCCGCCCGGAGAGTTGATCCAGACGGTCACATCCCCCTCGCCGGATTCCAGCTCATCCCGGAACATCTGCGGCGTTATTTCATCGCCCCAGAATGATTCCTCATCGATGGGGCCTTCCAGCCGGAGGATTCTGGTATCGTCACTGTTTTTGATCCAGTTCCAGAATTTCTTCATCGGGTTCTCCTTCCATTTTTCCGTGGCTTACTCTCACTCAGCCGATTATCGCTGTCAGGTTCTTCTTCCGGGTCGGGCTGTGTTTCTTTCGGCTGATTCTGCTGGGCTGCGGCAGCTTTATTCTGCTGTGCCACCCCTGCATCTTTCAGCTTCACATAGCCGCCGTTCAGGTAGTAGTCGTCACCGCCCTCCTCTGCCGGGATGAGATCCATGTTCTCCAGACGATGCACATCATTTGGAGAGAGGAAGCCGTTGCTGATGCCGGTCGCATAACCGTTCATCCGGCTCTGGTAATCGCCACGGAGCAGACCATCCACATTGAATTTCGGGAAGTAGGTATCCTGCTCCTCCTCCAGCAACAGATCCTTGATGATGCCCTGCTCGATGCGGACAAGCCACGGGGTCAAGGAGTGCATCACGAAGTTCAGCGACTGGTATTCAATGTTGGAGAAGGTCGCCCTGGACAGATCGGCTACCAGATGCGGAGGCACACGGAAGATACGGCAGATCTCCGTCACGGAAAACTGCTTCGTTTCCAAAAACTGGCTGTCCTCCGGTGGCAGGGAGATCGGTTTGTAGGCCATGCCTTCTTCCAGTACAGCCACACGATGGGCATTGGCTGCACCGCCATAAGCCGCCTCCCAGCTATCCCGGATACGGTTTGGGTCTTTCACAACGCCGGGATGTTCCAGCACGCCACTGGGCTGTGCGCCGTTCTTGAAGAAAGAGGAGCCGTATTTATCCACGGCAATGGAAGTGCCGAGGCTGTTCTTCATCATGGCGATCGGTGAGAAACCGATCAGACCATTGAAGCCCAGTCCCGGCACATGGAAGATCTCGTCCCGGCGGAAGTAGAGGTCTTTATTCTGCTCTCCCGGAACTTCATCCGTGTATGCGTGGTAGATATAGTAGAGCTCGCCGCTCTCATCCCGGTCCACTTCGACATTTTCCGGTAAAAGCGGATACAGACCCAGTACCGTATTCTTGCCATCCCGGACGATCTGTGCGTAGGCGTTGCCCCAGAGGAGCAGATGGGTCATCAGCGTTTCCCAGAAGACAAAGGATGTCATCTCCGGGTTGGGCTGGCGATACAGAATCTTGTACAGCGGATGATCCCGCGCCTTTTCCTTGTTTCCATTATCGTCTGTCACCCGGTAGAGATGCAGCGGCAGTGCCGCAATGGACTCCGCCAGCAGACGAACACAGGCATACACAGTCGGGATCTGCATGGCGGCTTTCTCATCCACCTGCTCCCCGGCATTGGAACGCCCAAACACAAAGGTCTGCCCGGAATCGCGGACGTTATCCGTGACCTTCGGCAGACCTTCTTTTGGCTGTTCTGTTTTGGGAGAATCCCTTGGATTCTCAAACCCCATCCATTCCCAGAATCCCATTAAGCCTTATCTCCTTTCTCCAGTTCCGGCAGGCCGGCAAGGCTGGTACCAAGGGACGCAACACCTGCCACAATAGCCGCGCTGCCAACTGCAACCCAGTCCACAGTGCCGCCGGGCATCTGTGTCACGACCAGAGCCGCACCAGTCTGGAACATCGTCTTTGCAGCACGGATGCCGGCTGCCTTCCACCATTCTGCACTCATCAGATACTTCATTGTGTTTTCCTCCAAATCTTCATATCAAAAAACGATCATGTCACGTTCGTCGTAGACGCTTCCCTGCTGCTGACCTTCATTTCGGATGCAGCGGTCCAGTGCCATGATCGCAGCGACGATACCATCGATCTTCTCCGGCGACTTCGCCTTGGTCGGCTTGATGTTGCCAGCCGGGTCGGTATCCACGACCACATTCCCCGCCATCCATGCCATAACCGGATTGCCGCCGTGGATGATCCTGCCTTCCATCAGGAGCTTGTAGAACTCCTTGGTAGGCGGGCTCATATCTTTAAAGCCCTGACCGAAAGGAACGACTGTGAATCCCATCCCCTCAAGATTCTGGGTCATCTGCACGGCTCCCCATCGGTCAAAGGCAATCTCTAAAATATGGTAGGTCTTGCCTAGTTCCTCGATGACCTTTTCAATAAATCCGTAGTGGATGACATTGCCTTCTGTCGCCATCAGGTAGCCCTGCTGATACCAGACATCATACGGAACGGATGCCCTGCGCACCCGCTGGGGGATCGTATCCTCCGGTATCCAGAAAAACGGAAGCATGATGTACTTCTCCTCTGGAACTCTGGGCGGGAACATCAGCACAAAAGCCGTGATATCTCCGGTGCTGGACAAGTCCAGTCCTCCATAACAGTCACGGCCTTTGAGGCTTCCATATCGATTGGCTGATTGCCGAGGTTGTAGATGTGTTCCGGTATAAACCGGGTCAACGAGGACACCCACATATTCAGACGGAGCTGCTTGAACACGTTCTCCTCTGCCGGGTTATCCAGTGCTTCCTGGTATGCATCCCGGACACGCTGGATCTGGATGGTCTGGCCGAGAGAGGGATTGGCTTTATACCAGTTGGCTTCATCGTGCCAATCATCCTCATCGGTCAAACCGTAGACCACGGGGTAGAAGGTGTGGTCGATCTTGCGTCCGGCCAACAGGTCAAGTGCTTTCATGTGGAGCTCGTAGCAGATGCTCTCCTTGTCCGTGCCGGCCGTGGTGATCAGGAAGAACAACGGCTGCTCACGGGCATCACCGGAACCTTTGGTAAGGACATCGTAGAGTTTTCGGTTTGGCTGGGCATGAACCTCATCCAGCACCAGACCTGACACGTTCAGACCGTGCTTCGTACCAACTTCGGCAGACAGAACCTGATAAAATCCTGCGTTCCCGTAGTTCACGATGCGCTTGGTGGCTGCCATGATCTTGCACCGTTTCAAAAGTGCCGGGGTCATCTGCACCATCTGGTGGGCAACATCAAAAACAATGGATGCCTGCTGACGGTCAGCGGCAGCACCGTAGACTTCGGCAGAAGGCTCATTATCGGCAAAAAGCAGATACAAGGCCACCGCAGCGGCAAGCTCGGACTTGCCGTTCTTCTTACCTATTTCGACATAAGCCGTGCGAAACTGACGGTTTCCCTTTTCATCCACGATGCCGAACACATCCCGGATGATCTGCTCCTGCCAAGGAAGCAGCCAGAACCGCTTGCCCGCCCACTTGCCTTTGGTGTGGCGCAGATTTTCGATGAAAGTCACCGCCCGGTCTGCTTTTGCGGCATCGTAGTGGCAGGTCGGAAGCATGAACCGGCTGGGCTTGTAGTTCTTCAGTTTCGGATAGTTTTTTGGTCTTGTTTCTGCCATCAGCTTCCACCTCCTCCCAGCAGATTTTCCATCTCATCGGCTGCATCCGCAGGACCGCTGTCCGAAGCAATGATCCGGCTTCGAGAGGACGGGGTCAGACCGAACTGCTCTGCAAACTTGTTCATGATCTTCAGATAGGTCTGGGCGATGGACACCTGCGGCACCTGCTGCCAGTAGCCGGACGGGGTCTTGACAATGGTGCCGTGCTGGGTGATGAACTCCTCTGCCTCTTTCCATCGGGCATACGCCTGACAGTAACCGGCAAAGGCGGCCATATCCACTTCGGTCAGGATGCCGATGGCTTCCATCTGCTTGGCCAGTCTGCGCCACTCTTTCTTTGCTTCCGGCTCCAGCCACTTCGGACAGGCCGGTGCTTTCTTGTTGGGCTTCGGTTCACTGGTATTCAGCGGATGCTTGCCCGGATTGCCTTCCAGCTCCTTCATGGCGGTCGGCTTTGGTTTTCTGCCTCTGGTAGCCATTGGCATCTCCTCCTTTCTACAGAAATGGGTAAAGAAAAAGGACCTCCGAAGAAGTCCTTGATATCAAAACACATCGGATACGAGACACAGCCCCTTTCGGGCGTGTGTCCTTTTAGTTGTTAGGCGTTGGGATTGGCTTCCTTCCAAGCCTCATACTCATCGACCAACTCTGCTTCCTCGATGACCTGCCAGACGCTGCAGAAGCGGCTTCTCTGCTGCTCGATCTCCGCTTCTGTCCAGTCTTCCGGCTTGCAGCTCATGTCGTGGTAGGCATCCATCTCCGCTTTCGTCCGTAAGAAAAGGATCTGCTTCAGCTTCAGCGTTTCCTCGTTATTCCGCAGGCTGTACCGCTTGTCTTCTGCCGCCCTGCAAAGGCTTCCGAGATCGTTGCAGCTGAGGGTCATGTCCTGCTTGAAGGCGATCTCAATGCCGATCAGCTTCTTCTCGGTGTCAGCTTCCTGAATGTTCTTAAGGTAGGTTTTTGCTTTGTTCGTCATGGTCTGTATCCTCCGTGTGTTTTGTTTTCCGTAGGGCTTTTCCCTTCGTTGTGACTGTATATTACCGTCACCGCCCGGACATAGCAAGCGGCTATGCTGCACGATCATACACACCTCTTTTTGTCGGATTTATGTGTATTTCCACACTGGAAGAATCCGCCACTACGAGCAAAAGCCCCCGAAGGAGCTCTGCCCTTTTTCAGTGTGCGTTCTTGATGCACCACTCGATCGCGTGACCGGCATCCGTGTAGATCTCATCGGAAATCTTCAGAAGCTCCAGTCGGCACTCAATCGGTGACCAGCCTTCCTCTGGGTCTTCCACAAATCCGTATACCGCTCCCTCCAGCATGCCGTTCCAGTTCATCTGGGCAACCAAAACCCGGTCACCGAACTGCATGATGCTGTCGTAGCAAGGTCTGAGTCGGTCGTAGAAACTCTCAATGCTGATGTTGTTTTCTGGAAAGTCGATCAAATGCTTTTTCATGGTAAAATCCTCCGTGTTTTCGTTTTTCCCTTGGGGCTTTTCCCTTTCGGTATGTGCATATTACCGTCAGGTGCAAAGGATAGCAAGCGGCTAAAGTACACGATCTTCTGCCCGGAATACCAGGCAGAATGTACATCACTCTTCGTCCTGCTCCATGAGTTCCACAATGGTATCGTAGAAGAACTGCGGGTCATATGCCAGCGGTTCCCGTCCGGCTTCCTTATCCATCCTGATCTGGTCTTCCACCATATCCTCGGCATCTTCCAACGTGAAGGCATCCTTATCGCTGTCATCCATGTGGTTGTAGATTTCCACGATGGTATCCATCATCCGTTCTTCCATGTGCTTCTCCTTCCCGGCGCATCCACGCCGCCACATCTGCCCCTGTGTGGGGCGTTGTCGGTTCCTCGGATCGTTTTGCCACCCGTGGCACAAGCCCCTGTGTGGGGCTGTGTCGGGGGCTGCCGGTTTATCTGGTCATCCGTCCCAGCAGGTAGGCTTCCTCCATTGCTTTCTGGATGCCCCAGACCGGAACCTCAATGAAGTCCTCGCTGTCATTGTCGCGGGCTTCGAGGTCGCCCCGGCTGTCCACCGCTGCCATCAGGCGCTTGGCGATCTCCAGCAGGGCTTTTTCCTCTTCCTTGGTGATGTTCTTCTTCATGGTGGTTTCCTCCGTTTTTCTTGGTTTTCCGTTTCGGTATGTGCATATTACCGTCTATGTCACACACTATCAAGCGGCTATACTACACAAAGATAGCCGCCCGGAACTGTGCGTATTACAGCAGAAGAAAAGGGCTGCCGTTACCGGCAAGCCCCATGTGTTTCTCTGGCTTAGTAGTCTTCTTCGTCCTCGTAATCTTCCTCTTCGCCCCAGTCATCTTCCTCTTCATCCCAGCTGTCATCCTGGTCTTCTTCCTCATCCTTGAAGTCCCACATATCTCGGTCGGCTGGTTTCTAAGGTCTGGGTTCTGCTCAACATAGTCGGCAACCGCTCCGCAAAGGATGTCCAGAACCTTTTCGTAGGCTTCCTCACTGTAGACTGCCCAGGCATCTGCAGTCAGCTTTGCGATTTTGTCGTTGCCCTTGGCTCCAAGGAACCGCCCTGCAGGGTTGCAGGTTTCCTTGCCGTAGCCGATGCCCAGCTGGTCGCCGTCGTTGTAAAAGCGGTATCCGATGCGGCTCATTGCCCTTACCAGCTCCCCTGCGAGGCTGTCTGCCTTGCCCGTATCCGGTACCAGTTCCTTGAAAAGTTTATTGATGCGGTCTTCATTCTTCGTCATTGTCGTATCCTCCGTTTTTGTTGTTTTCCCCTTTCGGTGACTGTATATTACCGTCACCTCGAAACACTATCAAGCGGCTAAACTACACGATCATTCAATCCTGTAATTGTCATATTTATGTGCTTTTCATGCCAGCTTTCGGAAGACAGACACGAGCAAAAGGCTGGTCATTTCCAGCCCCTTGCGCCTGTCGGTCTTGCCTTTAGCGGATGATTTCGAGGTAGCTTACGTTGCCCCAGCAGTCCGTTCCCTTGAAGCGGATGCGCTTGTCGTTCTCCCTGTCGAGGGTGAATTTCCGAAGGAGCTTCATCTTCTGGATGCGGTTCAGAAGGTCCTTGCCGTTCTCCGCATCCTCAACGGCATCCCTGATCTCGACCACCGCACTGTCGCTTCCGTACCAGAGGTTGCTGAGTGCCTCTGGAATTCCGTTTGCAAGATAAAGGTTGATTTTTGTGTAGGTCATGTTTTTGTTCTCCTCTCAAAATGTCATCGTTTCCAGAATCTCATCCATGCCCGTCTCCCAGTCATGGCGGCTAAGTTCAATTTTGCTGTACATCTCTGCGCTGTCCGGCTCATTGAAAAGCCGGAAACATTCTCTTGCCAGCTCCTCACTGGTGTGCTGCTGGATTTCATCCGGCTGTCCATCCAGCCGTGTAAAGGTAATCTCGTAAATGTAGCGTTCCATGTTCTTTGCCCCTTTCGTTTTGGTAGCTGTATATTACCGTCACTGCCGGACACTATCAAGCGGCTAAAGTACACGATCATCTGCACCCTGATCTGGTGGATTTATGTGTTTATCCGGGGAGGTTTCCCTCCCCGTTTCTTAGCTGAACATCTCTGCCGTGTCATCGTCGATCCAGAGGTGCATGCCGTCTGCTTCCATAATCGCATGGTCTTCATGAACCTCGGTGATGATTCCTTCCCGGCTTCCGCTACCATCGAATTCGTTCCAGTGCCATGTTGTCTTTCTTCCTTTTTCCATGTTCTCCAATCAGCCATTTTCTGTCCCCTTTTCTTTTGT
>ENA-OQCO01000100-OQCO01000100.1-human-gut-metagenome-genome-assembly--contig:-NODE-100-length-47283-cov-3.139134_pt1 | contig 47283 bp, 39 predicted proteins | sample MGYA00242500_ERZ504582 | MGnify/ENA primary metagenome ERZ504582 (study PRJEB26092, sample SAMD00036346) | human gut metagenome | host: Homo sapiens | study: EMG produced TPA metagenomics assembly of... | reverse complement strand
CATCGCAGAATCCTCCATGCCGCAAGAAGCTTCCCCTGAATGCGCCATATTTTTCGATTGCTTCCAAACCATATTGAGAACATGTGGGAATATAAGGACATTTCGTTCTCTTCATCGGCGATATATATTTTTGATAGAGTCTTATCATCTTAATCAGAAATTTCTTTATCATGTTCATTCCCTGTTATGTGATGCTTTCTTGCAAGATGCAGAAAAGCACTCTCGATCTCGTGAAAGCCTTTGCCCTTGGCAGAAGCTCTCGCTACTACTACAATATCAAGGTTACTGTCAAAATCTGTTTCGTTGAGACGATAACTTTCTCTTATCAGTCTGGTGAGTCTGTGGCGAACCACACTATTCCCTACTTTTTTACTTACAGATATTCCCAGACGATTCTTCTTGTGCTGATTCTTCAGCACGTACATCACCAGAAGCCGATTTGCGTATGATGTTCCGTTCTGATATACAATTTTAAAATCTTTATTCTTCTTTAAGGACTCTGATCTGATCAAACGAATCCTCCTTAATTAAATTCCGTCTGCACGGATATTTCTCCGGATAGAAGAAAAGACCACATAAATGCGGTCTTGCAGCTTATGCTGATAACTGTTTTCTTCCTTTTAATCTTCTTGCAGCTAATACTTTACGTCCGCCCTTTGTGCTCATGCGAGCTCTGAAGCCGTGAACTTTAGCTCTGGATCTCTTTTTTGGCTGAAATGTCATCTTCATAGGTAAAGCACCTCCTTTATCTATTCTTAATTAATTGTTATGAAATAACTTATCATTCAGAACATCGTTTCAATTATATAAATAAACCTCCTTTTCGTCAAGTAAAAAATGCGAAAAAACCTATAAAATCAGGCATTCTTATAACTACCACCATCTCGCGGTTTTTTATTTTTACATTTATGTGGATAGTGCATATGGTTTACGTAACATTATCCACATTTTGTGGATAACTTGTGGATAACTAGTGGATTACCGGGAAAACTATCCACTTTTTTCAAACATTTTTTCACCTTGATGTCAAAAAAAGCCTTTATATGCGGTATTTTGACAGTGGATTATTTTATACACATAATTCTTCCACATTATCCACGCAGTTTCTACTTATGGAAACCAATTCACCTGTTATCCACAGTTTTCCACCCTAATCCACATCAATTTCCCCAGGATATCCACAATGTTTTCCCCAAAATCTCAACGTTTTCCATTGCGAAAACCCCATTTTCAGTGTAATATATAAAAGGATATCTGTCTCCAGCCACAGGCTGGGGTTATTATAATACTCATGGGAGGAAAAAATGAACACTGTTATTGAAAAATGGGAGGAGATCCTTAACACTGTCAAATCTGAATATGAGGTGACTGATGTCCCTTTTAATACCTGGCTTAAACCGCTGAAAGTCTATGAGGTTGACGGAAATCTGATAACAGTCATTGTTCCCTCTGAGCAGGCAGGCATCGGTGTTAATTACATCAGTAAACGTTATAAAATACCACTTCAGGTTACGATCTGTGTACTCACAGGCATGGAAGAATGCGAGGTTCGCTTCGTCCTGGAAAAAGATCTCCCCAAGAAAAACGAAAAAAATACTTCCTATGATAAACAGGTTCAGGATACACGTTACGAAGAAGCACATTTAAATCCAAAATACACTTTCGACACATTCGTTGTAGGAAGCAACAACAAATTCGCTCAGGCAGCAGCTCTGGCAGTTGCGGAATCACCGGGAGATACTTACAATCCGCTCTTTATTTACGGAGGAGCCGGACTTGGAAAGACTCATCTTATGCATTCCATCGCTCATTTCATACTGGAACACGACCAGAACAGCCGGGTTCTCTATGTAACCAGTGAGGAATTTACCAACGAACTGATCGAAACCATTCGAAACGGAAACAATACTGCAATGAGTAAATTCCGTGAAAAATACAGAAATATTGATGTTCTTCTCGTCGATGATATCAGTTTATTATAGGAAAGGAATCCACACAGGAGGAATTTTTCCATACTTTCAACAGTCTCCACAGTGCCAAGAAGCAGATCATCATATCTTCAGATAAACCACCGAAAGATATGGAGATTCTGGAAGAAAGATTCCGTTCAAGATTCGAATGGGGTCTGATCGCAGACATTACACTGCCGGATTATGAAACACGAATGGCAATTCTTCATAAAAATGAGGAGATGAACGGTTACAACATCAGTGAAGATGTCATCAAATACATTGCAACCAACATCAAATCCAACATTCGAGAGCTGGAAGGTGCCTTCAATAAGGTTATGGCCGGAGCTAAACTTGAGAAAAAAGAGGTCACTCTTGAACTTGCCGAGCAGGCACTGAAAGATATTATTTCTCCAGATGAGAAAAAAGTGATCACACCGGAATATATTATCTCTGTTGTCTCCGAACATTACGGAGTAACACCAGCAGACTTAAGCGGAAACAAACGAAACTCAAAAATCGTCATGCCTCGCCAGGTTGCCATGTATCTTTGCCGTGAAATTATTTCCACACCACTGAAAAATATCGGAAAAGCACTTGGAAACCGTGACCATACAACAGTTATGCACGGCATTGAAAAGATCGAAAACGAATTGCAGAACGACGATAACTTAAAAAATACCATAGATATATTGAAAAAGAAGATTAATCCACAAGGTTAGGAAAGTTTTCCACATTACTGGTGTATAACGTGTTGATTGTATGTGGAAGGATGTGTACAACTTTTTGCAAAAAAGCAGCGGTAATTTTATCCCCGGTTTATTCACATCCGAAACTACCACTTTTACACAAAGTTATCCCACCTGAAAACCCTTGAAAACATCAGCCTTACGGGAGTTTTTCACAAAATCTGGTCCCCTACGGCGGTTACGGCGGATTTTTCTATAAATATATTTATAAAAACCACAATTTATCCAAAAAAGGAGTTATACACATTATGAAAATTATCTGCTCCAAATCAAGTCTGTTAAAAAGTGTAAGTATCGCACTCAAAGCAGTTCCATCAAAAACCACCATGCCAATACTTGAATGTATCCTTATGGATGCAACAACAAATCAGATTAAATTTACCACCAATGATATGGAACTGGGAATTGAAACTATCGTTGATGGTATTATTGAAGAAAAAGGAATGGTCGCTCTTGATGCAAAGATTTTTTATGAAATCATCAGACGACTTCCAGATAATGATATTACTATTAAAACTGATGATAAATATACAGCAACCATCACCTGTGAAAAAGCAAAATTCAATATTCCCGGAAAATCCGGAGAAGATTTTGCCTATTTACCAATGATCGAGAAGGATGAACCACTTACAATTTCTCAGTATACGTTGAAAGAAATGATCAGACAGACCATTTTTTCTATTGCTGTGAATGAAAACAACAAGCTGATGACAGGTGAACTTTTTGAGATCAAGGATAACTGTCTGAAAGTAGTTTCTCTGGATGGCCACCGTATTGCGATCCGAAAAATGCCACTTAAAAAAGAGTATTCTGACCGGAAAGTGGTAGTTCCGGGAAAAACTTTAAGTGAAGTAAGCAAGATCCTGTCCGGAGAAGTGGATGATCAGGTAAGTATTTACTTTACAAAAAACCACATTCTCTTTGAATTTGATCAGACTATGGTAGTTTCCAGACTGATTGAGGGCGAATATTTCAGAATTGATCAGATGCTTTCCAGTGATTATGAAACAAAACTGAAAATTAACAAAAAAGAGTTCCTGGATTGTATCGATCGTGCGACACTTCTTGTCCGCGAGGTTGATAAAAAACCAATCATTATCAACATCACAGATGATGATATGGAGCTGCGTATTGATTCTGCAATGGGTTCCATGAATGAGGAGATCGATATTGAGAAAGAGGGTAAAGATATTATGATCGGCTTTAACCCGAAATTCCTGATCGATGCTCTTCGTGTTATTGATGATGAGACCGTTACAATTTACCTTGTAAACCCGAAAGCACCTTGCTTTATCCGTGATGACGAGGAGAATTATACTTATCTGATCCTTCCGGTAAACATCAACCAGAATCAGGGAAGATAGTAATTGTGCATTATAATGTATATGTCCGCGTGACACGTACACGCAAACAGCATTATTGAAGCATATGTAACTGAAAATATAGCTGCCAGGTGGTATTTTAAAACTACCCCTTTTTGAAAAAAGTCTGAAGGTGGTAGTTAAAACTGCCCCCAAATCTGATCAATATAGAGGATTTTTTACTGGCGGTAATTTATTGCAGGGCAGATATTTAAAATCTGCCTGATATTTTGAGAGGAAAAAGAAGTGGAAATCAGAATTAAAGATGAATTTATCAAGCTTGGTCAGGCACTGAAGCTGGCGGGGGTTGTGGAAGACGGTGTTGAGGCGAAATATGCTATCAATGACGGCCTTGTTCTGGTAAACGGCGAGGTTGAAAACCGCCGCGGCCGCAAGATCCATCCGGGAGATACCATTTCCTACGATGGAAAAGATATTTATGTGATCGGGTGAAGGAATGTACATTGAATCCATCAGACTGAATAATTTCAGGAATTATGAGTTGCTGGAGATGAATTTTGATCAGGGGACCAATATTCTCTATGGCGATAATGCCCAGGGAAAAACAAATATTCTGGAAGCTGTTTATCTGGCCGGGACAAGTAAATCCCATAAGGGGAGCAAGGACCGGGAGATGATCCGCTTCGAGAATGAGGAATCCCACATCCGAATGATGGTGAAAAAGGGCGATCTTTCATACAAAATAGACATGCACCTCCGGAAAAACAAAGCGAAAGGAGTTGCCATCAACGGGCTGCCGATCCGTAAGGCAAGGGAGCTTCTGGGAGTGGTAAACCTTGTGTTTTTTTCTCCGGAGGATCTTAATATTATCAAGAATGGACCGGGAGAGAGAAGACGTTTTCTGGATTCGGAGCTCTGTCAGCTGGATGGTGTTTATATCACGGAGCTGGCCAGCTACAATCACATTGTGAACCAGAGAAACCGTCTTCTCAAAGACTGTTATGCAAATCCGGGACTGAAAGATACACTAGATATCTGGGATACACAGATGCTTGGTTATGGAAGGAAGATCATTGAGAAACGAGAGGAATTCGTTGAAGAACTTAATGAGATTGCAAAAGGCCTCCACAAGGGTCTGACAGGAGGTTTGGAGGAGCTTGAGATCCTGTATGAGCCAAGTGTGACAGCAGGAGATTTTGAGCAGAAGCTTGTGCAGAACAGAGACCGGGATCTGAGGATGAAGCTTACTTCCGTGGGACCGCACAGAGATGATTTCTGCGTGAAGGTAAATGGTATTGATATCCGGAAGTATGGTTCGCAGGGACAGCAGAGGACAGCAGCACTTTCACTGAAGCTCTCGGAGATATATCTGGTCAAAAAAAAGATCAGGGATACGCCGGTGCTTCTGCTGGATGATGTGCTCTCGGAACTGGATAGTAACAGGCAGACATATCTTCTGGAAAGTATACATGATATACAGACACTTATCACCTGTACAGGTCTGGATGATTTTGTCAGTCATCAGTTTGAGATCAACAAGGTTTTCAGGTGGTAAAGGGCACGTTTATATGCCTAAAGGGTTTTGACAAGGCCGTAGGCATATGTTAAACTGATTCTGAATATGGAAAGTTGGTGAATATTTTGGATAAAGAGGAGTTTCGCGTCAAGCTGGGTCAGATTAATAAACTGGTTGAAGCCCAGGATTACAAAGGTGCCATGCAGATTGTTGACAGCATTGAATGGCGTCGTGTGAAGAATGTCCGTACCCTTTGCGTTGTAGGCGAGATTTACGCTGCCAACAAGCGCTATGAGGAGAGCAAGGAAATTTTTCTTCTTGCGTATCACAGAGCACCGATCGGTAAGAATATTCTTTACCGTCTGATAGAAGTTTCACTTAAGATGGGACAGATCAGTGAAGCCACAGAATTCTTTGATGAATACAGAGAAGTGGCAGGCAGTGACAACAGCCAGTATATACTGAAATATAAGATTGCCAGAGCGAAGAACGCATCTCTGAATGAGCAGATCCGTATTCTTGAGGAATACAAGGAGAAGGAATTCACAGAACGCTGGTCATATGAGCTGGCTAAGCTTTATTATAAAGCAGGAGACAAGCAGAAATGTCTGGATCTATGCAATGAGATGGTTCTCTGGTTTAATGATGGCAATTATGTGATGAAGGCTCTTGACCTGAAGCAGAGAATGGGTGTTCTTACTGGTGAGGAGAAAGAGAAATATGAGCAGCAGTTTATTCCGAAATTGATTCCGCCGGAAAAAGCCCAGGAGATCAGGGAGAGTAAGGAAACAGCAGCTGCTGATACAGAATATGAAGAGGCCAGACCGGTCACAGATACGATTCAGGTGGATGATGAGCGTGATCTGAGCAGTGCAGAGACATTACAGGAAAAAATTTCAAAAGGTTTCCGGGATATTTTCGGTGGACATAAGAAGTCCGAAGAATCTGAGGAACTGGAAGAAAATACTGCAGATGAAGAAAAAGAGAATGAGCAGGATCTGAATGTTTCGGATTCGGATACAGAAGAAGATACACCGGAAGCTGAGGCTGCTGCCGCAGAAGAAACTGAAAAGGCAGAAATTGAGGAGGATTCGGAAGAGGCGTCCGAGGAAGAGCCGGAAATCGCAGACGGTGAGGAAATGCTGGTATCGGGTATTGATAATCTGTCAGGGGGAACGGTACAGCTTAAGACGGAAGAACTGCAGGATAAAGAAGAAGAGAAGGCAGAGAAAGACCAGCCGGATTTCTCCGCTACAATGCGCATGCCTGAGCTGAAGATTCCGAAATCTATGATAAATGTAGATCCGGAGAATGCAAGCAGTGCTGCTGATATTCCGGATGCGTCAGGAATTTTTGGAAATATTGATGATATTGCTGCTTCAGTAGGCGATAAAAAAGATTCTGATAAAGGATTTAATCTGGAAGATACGATTCTTGCAGCTGCAACAGAGCAGGGAATCAAAATTCCAAAAGAAGATGTAACTCAGGATGCACAGACTGCAGAAGTTACATCTGCTGAGGAAGAGAATGATCTTGACCTTGCAGAGGATCCATTTGTTCCGGAGGAGCCGGATGCAGCAGATATCGAGGATATCATGGCGCAGATTTCCGCACAGCAGGAAGCAGATACGGAAGAACATACACTTAACCGTGTTCCGGATGTTGTGTTTGATGAGGACGAAGAGCCTGTTACAGAGGAGGATCTGCAGGCTGCAGAGGCTGAATTTCTCAATGGACCGGCCGGAGTGCAGAAGCCGGACGAGCCAGATGCAGATATGGATGAAGAGGATGATGGATTCGATGAGATCCCTTCTCTGGAATTAGAAGAAGATGAAACTGAAGAAGCACCGGGAATTGCAGCAGAAAATGGTATCACAGACGATACAGCAACTGTTACGGAGGAAGAAACTCCTCTTGATGAGGAAGAGGAATACAGTGCAGAGGATTTCAGTTCTGCGGATAAATTTGAAGCAGAGCCGGAAGACGAGGACGATGAAGATGAAGAAGATGATTTCATTGCCAGCCTTCTGGATAACAGAGCTATGGAAGAGGATGATGAGGAAGAAGAACTCAGCGAGGAAGAGCAGCTTGAGAAATTCATCGAGACCATCCAGCCGGAGAGGGATCCAAATAAGATCATTTCCAGAAAGAAACAGCTCACTGATGAAGAAAAGCAGCTTTTCACATATTTTGTAGCAGTTCCGGGAATGAAAGAGCAGCTGCTTGATGTGCTCTGTGATGTACAGAAGGGTGCTGCTGATAAGACTTCCCAGACAGGTAATGTGATCATTATGGGTGGCAGGGAAACAGGAAAAACAAGGCTGATCTCAAGTCTGATCCCGGCAATCTGTAAAGAACTGAATATTGAGGCATCCAAGGTTGCTTATATATTCGCAGAAGATCTTAACGGCAAAAGCATGTCAGATATTGTATCCAAGCTTGCAGGAGGTTTTCTTGTTATTGAGAATGCAAACCAGCTTTCCCAGGAAACAGCAGATGAGCTTGATGAAGTGATGAACGGAAATACGAAGGGTATGATCGTTATTCTTGAGGATGAAAAGATCGGAATGCGTAAGCTGATCGCAAGATATCCGAAGTTTGCGAAGAAGTTTACATCCATGATCAATATACCTGTATTTACAAATGATGAGCTTGTTAATTTTGCGAAGGTCTATACAATGGAAAACGGATTCCGAATTGACCAGATGGGCATGCTTGCGCTGTACAATCTGATTGGAATCAACCAGAAAGAAGACCAGCCGATGTGCATCGGAACCGTGAAGACAATGCTTGATAACGCAATGGCAAAAGCACAGGGCGGATTATTTAAACGATCCAAGAAGAGAGTGGACCGTGATGGTTATACTGTACTTCTTGAAAAGGATTTCAGCTGATAATAATAAACAGAAAAGCAGAGGTAAAGAAATATGACCAGACCTTATCTGGGCAACCCGAAATATACCATTGAAGTCCTTCAAAAGTATCATTTTGTTTTCCAGAAAAGGTTTGGTCAGAACTTTCTGATCGATGAACATGTTCTGGAGAAGATCATAGATTCTTCAGGAATCACGAAGGATGATTTTATACTGGAGATCGGTCCCGGAATCGGAACCATGACCCAGTATCTTGCGGAAGCAGCAAGAGAGGTTGCTGCTGTGGAAATCGACAGTTCCCTGATTCCGATCCTTGAAGATACTTTGAAGGATTGGGATAATGTAACTGTGATCAATAATGATATCCTTAAGACGGATATTAAAAAGATCGCAGATGAAAAGAATGGCGGTAAACCGGTAAAAGTAGTGGCGAATTTGCCGTATTACATTACAACTCCGATCATCATGGGACTTTTTGAGAAGAATGTTCCGGTGGATTCCATCACTGTTATGGTGCAGAAAGAGGTTGCAGACCGTATGCAGGTTGGACCTGGCACCAAGGATTATGGAGCACTTTCGCTGGCTGTGCAATATTATGCGAAACCGGAGATCGTGGCCAATGTGCCGCCGAATTGTTTCATGCCACGTCCTAAGGTTGGGAGTGCAGTTATTAAACTGACGCGTTATGAGAAGCCGCCGGTGGATGTTTATGATGAACGTCTCATGTTCAGGCTGATCCGCGCATCTTTTAACCAGAGAAGAAAGACTCTTGTAAACGGAATCAAAAATTCCGGAGATTTTTCCCTGAGTAAGGAAGAAATTGAGAATGTGTTCGAAAAGTGCGGACTTCCGCTGAATATCAGAGGAGAGGCACTGACTCTGGAACAGTTTGCAATGCTTGCCAACTGTATTTATGAAATGAAAAAATAAACAAACGTTTTAGATACAAAAAGAACCCGGGCAGCTGTTCCGGGTTCTTTTTGCGTGGTGCGTATGGACGTTGGAGAGGAATCCATACGCACATATATAACTTGTCATAGAAAGGAGGTTGTGCCTGATCTGTCAGACACAAGTAAGTAATGAAAAATTTACAATATTTATTATAAGAAAGAAATGTTAGGAAAGTTTGTTGGAAATATGAAAATATTGTGAATATATTTTCCGGCACAACATAAAGTCTGACCTGGAAATTGTGAAAAAAGGAAAAGCTGGCTTTACAAGGTGTGGGGGAGGTGTGTTATACTGGGGAGCGTCAAAAGGAAACAAATTTATTGAAACAGAGAATAGTTATAGTTTAGGTATACAGGCAGATGCCTATATGGAGGATGAATATTATGAAAAAAATGAACAGGATCACAGCACTGGTTGTTGCAGGTATTATCTCCTGTACTTCACCGATGATGGTTATGGCATCTGATTCCGGTTCAGTTATGAGCCAGGCTGAGGAAATTCTTAAAAATAACGAAGTTGAATCTCTTGCAGCTGACCCGGACAAAGTAAGCGATATCATTGTTTATGTGAAAGGACTTTTTGATTCCAATCAGATCACAGACGATGAGATCTCACAGGGAATCGATGAAGCAGCAGATTATTATGGAGTGTCACTTTCCGATGATGATAAGAGCTCACTGGTAAATATAATCAGCAAGTTCCGCGGAATTGATGTCAGCGATGACCAGATCAAGAAATATGTAAATGATGCATACAGCACTCTGAAAGATATGGGTGTCACAAAATCAGATGTGAAGAATATTTTCCAGAAAGCAATTCAGTTTGTTAAGGGAATGCTTTCCCGTCAGTAAGAGGCAGGTGTTTTAAATGTCACTTTTATTAGGACTATTATTACTGGTTTTATACAAAATGTACAAAATGTACAATATTTAGGACTTGAGATAGAAACATGAATGTGGCGTTTTTATAAAAAAAGAGGAAAATGACGAAGAAAATTGTGCAAATAAGCTAAAAGTTCACGAGCTGTTCATAAAATGTTCATATTTGTCTGCTACTATAATAACAGTTCGAAAGAACACTACGAAAGACGCTGTAATGGTGTGTATCTGTATCATTACACATACAATTTTTTTCATAATAATCGCCCCGGTAAGCCACTACCGGGGCACTCCTCGTTTTATGGAAAAAAATACTTTAAATATTAAAAAAATAAGCTTCTGCAGGAATGCAGGGGCTTTTTTGGTTTATGATGTACTAAAAAAACATGGCGCGGGCTGATGGCTCATGCTATAATAACTAAGATGAGGATAAAATCGGCAGCAGGCATAAAGCGTCGGCTGGCAGTAAATGATAAATAGATAAAGGTGAACAGGAGGTCAGGAAATGGCGGAGTCTATGAAAGATTTTGAGCAGGAGCTCGAGGCTTCTTTTAAGAAAATTGATGAAGGTGACATTATCACCGGTACAGTTGTAAGTGTTGATGAGACAGGTGTTGTTCTTGATCTTAAATATTATACAGAGGGATTCATACCGGCAGAGGAATTTTCCAGGGAGCCGGGGTTTAATCTGAAAGAGGCAGTACAGCCGGGCGAGGAGATCCAGGCAACTGTTCTCCGTAAAGACGATGGCCAGGGCAATATCCTGCTTTCCAGAGCGGAGGCAGCAGAGGTTCTGGCATGGGATAAACTTGCTGAACTTCAGAAATCAGGAGAAGCACTGGAGGTTGTTGTGAAGGGAATCGTAAACGGCGGAGCTATTGCCTATGTGGAAGGCGTACGTGGTTTTATCCCGGCATCCAAGCTGGCTCTGAGCTACGTTGAGGATACGGAAGAGTATCTGAATAAACCGCTTACCGTGCGGGTTATTGATGTTGATAAAGCGAAGAAGAGACTTGTGCTTTCTGCGAAAGAGCTTCTTCGTGAGAAGGCGGACGAGGACCGCAGAAACAAGATATCCAATATTGAAGTTGGTTTTGTAACAGAAGGAACTGTTGAGAGTCTGCAACCGTATGGTGCTTTCGTTGATCTCGGAAATGGAATTTCCGGTCTGGTGCATATTTCACAGATCTGCGAAAAAAGGATTAAGAAGCCTTCAGAGGCAGTAAATGTAGGCGACAAGGTCAAAGTTAAAGTTATTGCCATCAAGGACGGAAAACTGAGCTTAAGCATTAAAGAAGCATCTGATCTGATGGCGAAGGAAATTGAGGAGGAGATTTTTGAGCTTCCTGAGTCCGGTGAAGAGGCAACAACATCCCTTGGTTCACTTTTTGCAAATATCAAGCTGGACTGAGAAATGTTCACACTACATAGCAACGACACTTGGATGAAAAAGGATGGATGTGAATGAAAAATCAGGAGAGAATATTTGTAATCGGACATAAGAATCCGGATACGGATTCCATTTGTTCGGCCATTGCCTATGCTGACATTAAAAACAGAACCACACAGAACAAGAAATATATCCCGAAGAGAGCAGGCCAGATCAATGAAGAGACAAGATATGTGCTGAACCGTTTTGGCGTACAGCCTCCGGCTTATCTCGGAAATATCGGAACCCAGGTTAAAGATATGGATATCCGTATCAGCCCACCGGCAGATAAGAGCATGTCTCTGAAGAATGCCTGGGATATGATGCAGGAGAACAGCATCGTATCTCTTCCGATCCGCGATAAAGATGGTTGCCTGGAAGGTCTTGTGACCATCGGAGATATTGCCAAGACCTATATGGATACAACAGATAGCTACCTCCTTTCCAATGCGAGGACACAGTATCAGAGGATTGCTGAGACTGTAGGAGGCGAGGTTGTAGAGGGAAACAGCCACGGATATTTTGTTAAGGGAAAAGTTCTCGTTGGAACAGCCAATCCGAAGATGATGGAGGGCTATATTGAAGAGAATGATATGATCATCATGGGAGACCGTGAGGAAGATCATCTTCAGGCTATCAGCCAGAATGTAAGCTGTATTATTGTAGGACTGAATATTGTAGTTTCCGAGAAAGTAGTGAAGCTTGCACATGAGAAAAGTATCGTGATCATCCGCTCACCGTATGATACGTTCAATATTGCGCGATTGATCAATCAGAGTATTCCGGTAAATTATGTTATGAAACGTGATAACATGGTTACATTTAACACTGAGGATTTCACTGATGATATTCAGGAGGTTATGATAAAAAACCGTCACAGGGCATTTCCTGTCATCAATCCTCATGGCAAATGTATCGGAACGATTTCCAGACGTAATTTCCTGGATATGCACAAGAAGAAGGTTGTGCTTGTTGATCATAACGAGGTGGATCAGGCAGTTGATAATATTGAGAAGGCTGAAATTCTTGAGATCATCGATCATCATAAGCTTGGAACTCTGCAGACTATGACACCTGTTGCTTTCCGTAATGAGCCGGTTGGATGCACAGGAACGATCCTTTATGAGATCTATGGTGAGCAGAGACTGGAGATTCCGGAAAAGATTGCCGGACTTCTCTGCGCTGCGATCATTTCTGATACGCTTATGTTCCGTTCACCGACCTGCACGCAGAAGGATAAGATCGCTGCCAGTGCGCTTGCCCTGATCGCAGGAATCAACATTGAGAAATTTGCAAGAGAAATGTTCTCAGCAGGAAGTAATCTGAAAGATAAGTCTCCTGAGGAGATCTTTTATCAGGATTATAAGAAATTTATCGGTGAAGGCAATGTTTCCTTTGGCGTGGGACAGATCAGTTCCATGGATAGCGAGGAGCTAAAGGAAATCAAGGAGAAGCTGATGCCGTTTATGGTAAGTGAATGCGGACGCCATGATATCACAAGAGTTTACTTTATGCTGACTAATATCCTGGAAGAATCCACAGAGCTTCTTTTCTATGGAGAGGGAAGCCAGCAGATGGCTGAGATCGCTTTTGAACGGAAACCGGATGGAGATACTTTTTGCCTGAAAGGCGTGGTATCCAGAAAGAAACAGCTGATCCCGGCTATGATGGAGGCTGCTCAGCTTATGAACAGCGATTACGCATAAGGAGGCCGGAGAAATGGCGAAACAGATCTGGAAGCCGGGAAATATGATCTATCCGCTGCCGGCTGTGATGGTCAGTGTTACAGATGGTGAAGGCAACGATAATATCATTACAGTTGCGTGGACAGGAACTGTGTGTACGAATCCGGCCATGGCTTATATTTCAGTCCGACCCTCCCGTTATTCATATGACATGATCAAAAAAACGGGAGAATTTGTTATCAATCTGACAACAGAAAAACTGGCTTTTGCAACGGATTTCTGCGGAGTGCGTTCAGGACGCGATGTTGACAAATTTCAGAAGCTGAATCTTACAAAAGAGAAAGCACAGTATGTTTCTGCACCGCTGATCGGGGAAGCACCGGTTTCTATTGAGTGCAGAGTACGGGAAATAAAAGAACTGGGATCCCATGACATGTTTCTGGCAGATGTACTTGCGGTTCATGCAGACGAAGCATACATGGATAAAAATAATAAATTTCATCTTAACGATGCAGGGCTTCTGGTTTATTCTCATGGGGAATATCTTGCAGGTGGCCGGAAAGTCGGAACTTTCGGCTACAGTGTGAAGAAGAAAACGAATAAACGGAAGAAATAAAGGTAAAGTGACGATCGTTGAGATTTAATTGCAGTTATGCTAAAATGAAAGGACACAGTATGAATAATATTACGCTGATTGGAATGCCGGGTGCTGGAAAAAGCAGCATCGGCGTTGTGCTTGCCAAGGTACTGGGATACCAGTTTATTGATTCTGATCTGATCATCCAGAAGGAAGAAAAGAGAACATTAAGTGAGATCATTGAACAGGATGGACCGGAGGGATTCAAGGCGGTTGAGAACCGTGTGAATGCGTCCATTCAGGTTGAGAATACAGTAATTGCCACAGGTGGAAGTGTGGTGTACTGTGATGAGGCAATGCAGCATCTGAAATCAGAGGGAATTGTTGTTTATCTCAAGATTTCACTGAAGCTTCTGTCTAAACGTCTTGGGGATCTTAAAGGACGTGGAGTTCTCCTGAAAGAGGGACAGACGCTTGAAAGTCTGTATGAAGAACGTGTATCTTTATATGAAAAGTATGCAGATATCATTGTTGATGAAGAGGATAAAGATCTGGAGGGAAGCCTTCAGCTGGTGCTTCAGGCACTGAAACGGGGAGAGAAGTAGTTTACAAATGTGAAATATGTGTTATAATATACAACTGACCTAAAAGACGGGTTCAGGGAACGTGTGTTTCTGTTTATACTAAGTGATGAAAATAACTATAAGTTGCGGAAAGATTTCAGTGTTGCTCATAGAATGAACAGCAGCAAATTTTCTGCTCATAGAGGAGTAAATAATAGAGGTGTGTTATGGAACAGTATGTGATTAAAGGCGGCAATCCTCTTGTTGGAGAAGTGGATATTGCAGGTGCAAAAAATGCTGCTCTTGCAATATTATCAGCAGCCATTATGACTGATGAAACTATATTAATTGAGAATCTGCCGGACGTAAGAGATATCAATGTTCTTCTTGAGGCAATCTCAGAAATCGGTGCTCAGGTAGAACGTGTAGATAAATCTACTGTAAAGATCAACGGTTCTACCATCGGCAATCTCAGTGTGGATTATGAATTTATCAAGAAGATCCGCGCATCATATTATCTTCTGGGTGCATTGCTCGGAAAGTATAAACATGCAGAAGTTCCGCTTCCGGGCGGATGTAATATCGGCAGCAGACCGATCGACCAGCATCTGAAAGGATTTCGTGCTCTTGGTGCTGAGGTGGATATTCTCCATGGTGCTATCGTTGCCAGGGCTGAGAATCTTCATGGAAGTCATATCTTCCTGGATGTGGTTTCTGTCGGTGCGACTATCAATATCATGATGGCAGCTTCCATGGCAGCAGGCCGTACAATTATCGAGAATGCTGCAAGAGAGCCGCATGTTGTTGATGTTGCCAATTTCCTGAACAGCATGGGTGCTAATATCAAGGGTGCAGGTACTGATGTGATCCGCATCCGTGGTGTTGAGACTCTTCATCGTACAGAGTATTCTATTATTCCAGATCAGATCGAGGCTGGTACTTTTATGTTTGCAGCAGCTGCTACAGGCGGTGATGTTACAGTACGCAATGTTATTCCGAAGCATCTTGAAGCTACAACAGCGAAGCTTGAGGAGATCGGCTGTGAGGTTGAGGAGTTTGATGATGCAGTTCGTGTACGTGCGCCACATACACTTCATCGTACTCATGTAAAAACTCTGCCATATCCTGGATATCCTACAGATATGCAGCCACAGATCGCAGTTACCCTTGCACTTGCTGAGGGTACAAGTATTGTTACTGAGAGTATTTTTGAGAACCGTTTCAAATATGCAGATGAGCTTTCCCGTATGGGAGCAAATATCAAGGTAGAGGGGAATTCTGCTATCATTGATGGTGTGAAGAAGCTTACCGGTGCGCGTGTCAGTGCTCCGGATCTTCGCGCAGGTGCTGCACTTGTTATTGCAGGTCTGGCAGCAGAGGGTGTAACGGTTGTTGATGATATCGTTTATATTCAGCGTGGATATGAGAATTTTGAGGAGAAGCTGAGAAGTCTCGGTGCTGAGATTGAGAGAGTTTCCAGTGAAAAAGAGATCCAGAAATTCCGTCTTCGTGTTGGATGAGATTTTGAACTGAATATGTGAATATTTGGAAGAGAGCTTTTGGGCCTTAGGGTCCGGAGGCTCTTTTTTTGATACAACGGAAGTTCTTAAAAAAGAAAGGAATAAAAAAAGAAGGAAGGTAATAAAGAATATAGTACACGTTAATGCACACACAGGAAAGCGGGCAAGGTATGAAGAGATTGAAGAATGTTAAGATGAGAAAAATCCTGGCATTTATGGTGTCTTTGGCGTTGATGGTGTCCTGTATGCCAAGCGCATACACAATCTCCGCGGATGAAATATTGGGAGATGAGACGGAGGAGTTGTTTTCAGATGATGAAGATACTTCCGTATGGACCGCTGAAGAAATCACACCTGATGTAAAAAACAGTGAAGGTCGGGAAACAGAGCAGCAGGAAGAGCAGCCGGTGGAGAATCCGGACAGGCGGGAAGAAGAAAAAGCAGCAGAGAATCTGGAGAAAGATTCTGATGAAGCAGGGGAAGAAAGTTATCAGGATTCTGAGGAGGTTGAAGAGTTAGCTGAAGAAGCAACGGATATGGAGCAGGAAGAACCAGTTACTTATACAAGGACTGTGGATAATGTGATTGTAACAGCAACTGCTGCCAGCGGAGTCATTCCGGAAGACGCAGAGTTTGTGGTAACATCGGTTGAAAAAGAATCAGAACAGTATTCCGAAGTAGCGGCACAGCTTGAAAACAAAGCTGAGAACGAAGAGTATTCCATCGCAGGATTTCTGGCTTATGATATCTATTTTGCAGGCAGCGACGGACAGAAGATCAATCAGGAAGATGGAAAAGTTAAGATTTCGATGGAATATCAGGAATCAGCGGAACCGGAGGAAGTGAATGAAGCACAGCAGGCATTTGACATTGCAGTAATGCATCTGGTTGAAGATGAGAATGGAAATGTACAATCTGTTGTAGACATGACCCAGGACGGAACAGCAAATGTGGAGGCTAATACAGAGGGGGAAGTTCAGAAAGCTGAGTTTGAGACGGAGAGCTTTTCTGTATTTACGATTACGTGGAAGAGCAGTTCCAATACATTGAGAATTCAACTGATCAATACGGCAGGAGTTTCACTCGGAAATAATCAATCCCAAAACTTGAAAAGCAATAATGAGGTTAAGGTAAGTTCAATAGCTCCGGCAGTTACAGGATATTCTTTTTATAAAGCAAAGGTAAGCTCAACAGCGACGGATGAGGGAACTGAAATTAAGAGACTGCGTTATTCCGGTGGAAATAATCAATACAACAGTGCAGATTCCAATGGTAACTGGAGTAATATCAATGGTACCGTATATTTCGTTTATGCGCAGAATATGGAAACAGTTGAAACAGTGGACCATACCGGGGATGGAATTACAATGAGAATGAAAAACCTGGAAGGAGATAATATTTCAGAAGTACGTGCAATAGGTGAGAGCATGAACTCCTTAATAGATATAGGGGGATCATATGGTGATGGAAGTATAAAAAAGAATTTATTGAATAACAAAATACCGAAATCATCTGAATATCCAACAACAGTGAAGAATGGAAAAAGCCTGGAGTCATTATTTAATGGAAAAGAAGTGAATCATTTATTTTTGAAATCTGTTTATGATGCGACAGGATATTATGAGTACAGCAGTTTCAGAAATTATGCTTATCTGGGAGATAATTCCGACTTTACGGTTTATGATGCAATTGGAACTCCGAGTAATGAAAACAGGTATTTTTATCAACGTGGAAATTTCATGCCATATAATGCAATCGCGAACGGAGGTTTTTCAACTAATACAAATTTATATGATGAAGATGGACGGGCATTAAGTAATAAAGAGCAGGCAAAAGGTAAAGAACTTTATCTGACCCAGGGAACAAATGATTATTATTTCGGTATGTACATGGGAGCAAATTTTCTTCAGCCAAAAGACGGTAAAGCTACGCTTCCGGATGGAGCAACCAGGCAGGACATGATTTATGAGTTCAATGGCGATGATGATATGTGGATTTACATTGATGGCGTACTGGTTCTTGATATTGGTGGTGTACATGATGCCCATTCCGGTAAGATTAATTTCAATACAGGTGTTGTAAGCTGGAAGGACTGTAAAACCGGACAGGCACCTGTTTCATCTGAGACTACACTGAAAGCAATATTTCAGGCAGCGAGAGTATTCCCAGATGGAACAGACTGGAATGATGATCTTGTTAAAAATTATTTCACAGGAAATACATTTAAGGATTATACGACTCATAAATTCAAGATGTTTTATATGGAGCGAGGTGCAGGAGCTTCTAATCTTCATGTGAAATTTAACATTCAGGTCATTCCGAGCGGACAGGCTGAAGTAAGAAAAGAGCTCAGCAACACTGACAAGGAAAAATACAGCAATGTAAAGTTTGCATTCCAGGTATATGCGCAGAAAATTCTGAGCACGAATACAAATGGAAATGAGATATATTCAGATAGTGAATATGAGCTTTTAAAGAGTGCAGTAAAAGGAAATGCGGGTAAGCCGACTGGAACTCAGATTGATTTTTTTGACGGAGAGAATGTTAATGGAAAAACATATAATGGTGTGTTTTATTTAAAACCCGATGAATCTGCAATCTTTACAGGCCTGAAAGCCAATCGAAAATATTATGTAAAAGAGGTTGGAGTAAGATCGGAAGAGTATGATCAGATTACGATCAATAATACCAGCTATACAGAGTTTGATGAAAACAATGAACAGACAGGTGAAGTAAAAGATGTTATGACTGATATGAAACAGGTCAGTGAAAGACCTGTTGTAGTTTACACAAATAACTGTTCTGCAGCAAACAGGCGAGAGCTTCGGATCACCAAGAAGATGAATCCGGATGTGGAAACGGATGATACGTTTTCCTTCAAAATAAAGCTTGGTCCTGATAAAGATCATTTACAGCCTTATGTAGGAAAATATTATCTGAGAGATAGAGCAGGAAATTATTATGCTTATGATGAGAATCAGGATCTTGTAAATAAAGGACAAAGTCCTGCTGTATGCGGAACGACTGACAATGGAATTATTCCAGGAATCAGAAAAGATTATACAGTTGCAATTACCGAAATTATTTCAGGCACTTATTACAGGGTAACAGAGGAAGAACTTGATACACAGAATAAATATAAAGATCCTTCATATGAGATTAAAAATAAGGTAATGGAAGGAGATACAGGACATCAAAACGAAACTTCTGCAGTTGGAAATGAGGGAATTATTAAACTGTATTACAATGCAGAGATGACCGTTACGAATACTCCATATAGCAAGATTAAAGTGAATAAGATATGGAAGGCCGGATCTTCTGAAATAGCCGGAGCAGTTCCTGTTTATGCAGGTCTGTATCAGAAAACAGTAAAAGGTGACGTAGAGATATTAACACCGGTAACTGATAAATATCTGGAACTCAATGAAACGAATAAGTATCCGGAATATTTGATAGACTGGATCCTGCAATTGAATATGTTGTAAAAGAGCTTCGACCGGCAGCAGAGCTGGAAACAGCGGATTTTATTATCGGCACAGATAAAACAGGATATGTAAAAACTGACTCAGCAATGATGATCGGAGATATCGAGTATGAAGTAAACTACAGTGATCTGGCAGTCGATGAAAGTGATGCAACACAGAAAAATATTACAATTACAAATAAGAGGTATGGATCCATAACAATCATTAAGATTGACAGTGAAGATCAAAAAATCTTTCTTGAAGGTGCAGAGTTCAAACTTCAGAAGGATGGACAGGATCTAAAGGATGAATCTGGAAATGTAATTACAGTAACAACTGATTCCAATGGCAGAGCGAAATTTGACAGACTGGAGCCGGGAATTTATACAATTACAGAGATTAAAGCTCCGGATGGGTATTCTATTACGGGTAATGTAATTCAGGTAACTCTTGGAAATGATGAAGGTCAGTTGTTGGATGTAGTACAGACAATCAAAAATTCAAACTATATTCGTTACCAAGTACCGGTGGCCCTGGTATCTATGGGTTTACAATCAGTGGTGCAGCGATTCTTGCAACTGCATTCCTGTTGTTTATAAACAGTAAACGAAAGGAGGAAGAAGCTGAAAGGTCGTAACCCATTAATTGTAAATATGATAATACGAAGGAATGGAAAAGAAAAAATGCAGAGAAAGAAAGGAGCAGTCATATGAAGAATCTGTTTAAGAAGCTTGGGGCATTACTGGTAGCGGCAGTTATGGTGCTGTCGCTGTGTACGGCAGCGTTTGCAGATGGGCAGGAACCTACGGATGCTGACAGAGCAACTATCACAGTTAAAAATGTGGAAGCTGGGTTAACAGTAACTGCGTATCAGATTACGAAAGCAAAATATCTTGAAGGAAAAGGTTTTCAGGGATATGAAAAAGCAGATGCCAGTTATGCAATTGCTGATATTTTAAAGCCTACACCTGATGAGATTGCAGCTTTAGCAAAGATTGTTCCGAATGATGGTGCCGGAGTACAGCTTACAGGAAATGGAACTACTTATACAGCAAGTGTTGCTCCGGGATATTGGATCGTACTTGTAACAGCTGGTACCAATACCACACCGGCAAAGATTTACAACCCAATGCTTGCCGGTGTGTACTACAGCAGGAATGGTACTGATAACCAGATGACATCTGATCCGATTGATGCATCTGCGCGCTGGGATTTAAAAGGAACCACAGGTTATATGAAATCCAATAGTGTAACAGTTGATAAAGTAATTGTAAATCCGGGATCTGGAAATGCAAAAGGTGATGATGTGGCAATCGGTGATGAGGTAAGCTATAAAATCACTGCAGCAATTCCGGAATACAGTGCAGAATACAATACAGATACATCTAAGGTAGAGTATATAATTCACGATACATTAGACGGACTTTCCATAAAAGCAGGCACTGTTGAAGTAAAAATTGATGGTACGGCAGTAGCAGAAAATGAAGATAAATTTACAGTAACTGCACAGGGGCAGAATTTGCAGATTGCTTTTAAGAAGGGGTATATCCTTGCTAATGGCGGAAAAACTGTAGAAGTAAATTACAAAGCAATTTTAACGGATGATGCAAAAGTAAATTTTGATCCGCATACCAATACTGTATATGTAGAATATACCAATTCTCCATCAGGTACTGCAAATGCAAAGACAGAGGAAAAGAAAACATATCATTATACATTTGCAATTGATGGAAATATCAATGGAACAAGTACAACAAATAACAGAAAAACAACAGAACTTGTAAAAGTTGATGAAAATGGAAAAGTTATTTCTACCAGGAGTGAAACTGAAATTGACGAATCAAAGGAAACACATGCAGGTGTTGGTGCAACCTTTACTCTTACAAGTAAAACTGATCCTGACAAAGTATATACAGCTATAACAGATGAGAATGGTTACATGTACTTTAAAGGACTTGATGCCGGAGAATACACCCTTGTCGAGACAGTAGCTCCTGAAGGATTTACACTTGATACAAATCCACATGACGTACTTATCAGCGCAAGCTATAATGCTGACGGAACTCTGGCAAGCTACACAATTACAATTGATGAGAATCCCGGATCAACATATACAGCAACTTATGATAACGGTACTATTACAAATTGATGGAACATCTTCTGTAACATATATCCGGAATACCAGAATGGGCGAACTTCCATCTACAGGTGGCATGGGAACATATCTCTTCACTATTATCGGTGTTGTAGTTATGGCTGGTGCAGCTGGTGCTTTCTTTATCAGCCGCAGAAAAGAGTCTGATAATCAGAATTTGCAGTGAAATACAAAATAGTATAAATAAGTGCTCAAGTTATCGCCTGGCCTCTTCGGAGGCCGGGAATGAATACAGGGACAGTACATACGAATCTTTTCTGAACCTGAATGGAGATGGAATGATGGGATATGAAGAAAAAGAAGAATTTTGTATGGAATATCTTTTTTGCACTGGTATTTCTGGCGGGAGCGGGAGTATTTCTGTATCCGACAGTCAGCGATATGTGGAACCAGTACAGAAATGTAAGGTTAGTCAGCAGATATGATGAAGCAGTAACAGATCTTTCGGATAATGAATACGAAAAACTGTGGAATGAGGCGAAAGAGTATAATGCAGAACATCCGGTGAATTCTATTGTAGATGCTTTTGGGGAAAAGGATGATTATGTGCTGACCCAGCCTTATGACCAGGTACTTGATCCAAATGGAGAAGGCCTTATGGGAAGTATTGAGATTCCGAAGATCAATGCAAAACTTGCAATCTATCATGGCTTGAGCAAAACAGTTCTTGAGAAAGGTGTAGGGCATGTGGAAGGAACCAGTCTTCCTGTCGGAGGAAAAAGTACACATGCAGTTCTGGCAGCACACAGAGGACTTCCCAGTGCAAAACTTTTTACTGATCTGGATCAGATGAAAAAGGAGATATTTTTATCCTGCATATTCTGGGAAAAAATCTGGCCTATAAAGTTGATCAGATCAGGACAGTTCTTCCTGAAGAAACCGGCGAACTGGATATTGTGGAAGGCGAGGATCATGTGACGCTTGTTACATGTACGCCATATGGTGTGAACACACACAGACTTCTTGTACGGGGAATACGGACAAAATATGCAGAGGGGGAAATTAGAAATGATGAAACCATATCTCACAGGCTTGCTGTGACAGATCCGAGGAAAGTTCTGGCTGGCGGCTTTGCAGTACTTATTGTTCTGATTCTGCTGATTTATCTGAGTGTTCGTTACAGGGACAAAAAACGCAGATTAAGGCAGCTTTCAGAAAGGAAGGATGAGGCAGAGAGCGATGAAAAATAAAAGAAAGCAGGGGAATAAATTTCAGAGTCTTCTGGCTGTTCTGATGCTGATGGTAATGCTGGCCATCAGTGTTTTGCAGCCGGTTTTTGCACAGAACTATGAGGCAGGAAAAAAGGGCGATCTGACGCTGATACTCCGGGAAACGGATGAAGAAGGAAATCATACACCGGTGGCAAATGTGGGGCTGACACTTTATAAAGTGGGAAGTATTGATTTTGACGGAAATGTACATTTTGTGATTGATGGTGCTCTGGGAGAAAAAGGTATTGATTTCAATGCACTCAGCACAGCGGATGACTGGTTTGCGGCAGCGGAAAAACTTGCCGGTATTATTGAAGAGTCCGGAGTCAGCGGAGTACAGGATTTTTCCAATGAACAGGGGAAAATGACCTTCACAGGGCTGGAAGAGGGAATGTATCTGGTTGTGCAGAGTGATAACAGCAGTAAGGTCACAGTTTCTCCGATGCTGATCTCGATTCCTTTTGCAGATAGTGAACAGGGCTGGCTTTATGAGGTGCAGGTTTATCCCAAAGTAGCTGTAAGGGATGAAAAAAAGATACAGGTAACAAAAAGAGTTTACTATATAGATGAAAATATGGATCCGCAGCCAATGGTTGAAACAGATGCAACTTATAGGATCGGTATTTTTCTTGATAAAGAGGGAACCATTCCATTCAGGGATGATTACAGCAAAGATATCCGGATAAAAGGTGCTTCAAGCGGAACTGCCGTATGGATGGATGTACCGGATGGAACTTATTATGTATTTGAGCTGGATGAAAATCAGAAGCCGCTTCAGCAGAATAACAGGATTGATATATCTGATGCAGATGAGAAAAAAACATTCTACTATAATGTTACAGGTGCAAATGAAGAGGAGACAGATCAGACAGTGATCGGCAGCGAAAACAGTGCGGTGGAATCGATATCTTATGTGAATAATTATTATCTGGAGCTTCCGGATGATTTCTACAGTTATGGACATATCAGTATTATAAAAAAAGTTATGGCTGACGGAAAGGAGACAACAGCAGATAATACTTTCTATGCAGGAATTTTTGAGAAGGATGAAAATGACGAACTGGTATTGCTGAAGAATATGAAGCTGAAGCAGAATGGTGTTGTTACAGCTGAGTTTGCATTGCCGAATCATGAAAAAGATGCTGAGTTTACTTACACAGTTCTTGAGACAGACAAAGATGGAAAGCCGGTTATAAAGGATGCTTTTCCATATATAGTAAGCGGTGAGGGTGATGTTGTTCTCACAGATGAGGGACAGTATAACGGGACGATCACGATTACCAACAGTATAGTTCCGGAACAGACAGTTACTCCGACACCGAATCCATCGGCAACTCCGATACCACGCAGCAGTGAGACACCTGTTCCAGGAAATCATCATACACCGGGTAGAAGTACTCCTTCCGGTGGTACTTCAGGGAATCCTGTAAAGACTGGTGATGAGACACCGGTTGGTGTATGGGCAGGTATTCTGGCAGCAGCAATTGTAATTGGTGGGGCAGCAGGCTTTGCAGTGAGAAGAAGGAAGAAATAAAAAAATATTCTTGACATTTGGTAAAGAGAAGTATATTGTATGTGTTGCAGTAATTTCATAAAAGATGGCCTTTTATTCAGAGTGGTGGAGATACAAAGGATCTGCGAAGCCACGGCAACCCCGGGAAATCCAGGAAGGTGCCAACCTGAGCGAGTAATCGAACAATAAGAGGATTGTTTACAGAATTTAAACAGTCCGCTTGTACGGGCTGTTTTTTATGTTTATAATCGTTGACTGACTACAAAAGGAGAAAAAAATGGAAAAAATTTTATTTACATCTGAATCTGTAACTGAAGGACATCCTGATAAAGTCTGCGACTCTGTTTCTGATGCGATCCTTGACGCTATGATGGAGCAGGATCCGATGAGCCGTGTTGCATGTGAGACTGCTACTACTACAGGTCTTGTACTTGTTATGGGTGAGATCACAACTAAGGCTAACGTTGATATCCAGAAGATCGTTCGTGATACTATCCGTGAGATCGGATATGACAATGCTGATTATGGTTTTGATGCTGATACATGTGCTGTTATTACAGCTCTTGATAAACAGTCCGCAGATATCGCTATGGGTGTTGACAAGGCTCTTGAGCAGAAAGAGGACAGCATGAATGAGGATGAGCTGGATTCCATCGGTGCCGGTGACCAGGGACTTCAGTTTGGTTATGCTTCCAATGAAACTGAGGAGTATATGCCATATGCGATCAACATGGCTCACAAGCTTGCACAGCAGCTGACAAAGGTTCGTAAAGACGGTACTCTGAAATACTTAAGACCGGATGGAAAAACTCAGGTTACAGTTGAGTATGATGAGGCTGGAAAACCGAAAAGAATCGATGCTGTTGTATGCTCTACACAGCATGATCCGGATGTTACCCAGGAGCAGATCCATGAGGATATCAGAAAATATGTTTTTGATGCGATCATCCCGGCTGATATGGTTGACGCTGATACTAAATATTTCATTAACCCGACAGGTCGTTTCGTAATCGGCGGACCTCACGGTGACAGTGGTCTGACAGGACGTAAGATCATCGTTGATACTTATGGTGGAACTGGACGTCATGGCGGCGGTGCTTTCTCAGGTAAGGACTGCACAAAGGTTGACCGTTCTGCAGCTTATGCAGCTCGTTATGTTGCCAAGAACATCGTTGCAGCAGGTCTTGCTGACAAGTGCGAGATCCAGCTTTCCTATGCGATCGGTGTTGCTCATCCTACTTCTGTCAGTGTTAATACTTTCGGAACAGGTAAGCTTTCTGAGGCTAAGCTTGTTGAGATCGTTCGTGAGAACTTTGATCTTCGTCCGGCTGGTATCATCAAGATGCTTGACCTTCGCCGTCCGATCTACAAACAGACAGCAGCTTATGGTCACTTTGGCCGTACAGATGTAGATCTTCCATGGGAGCATCTGGATAAGGTTGATGCACTGAAAAAATATCTTTGCAACAGCTATGAATAAAAAATAAACAGGCAAAAAAGATAATAATAGTTCCAGGAGAACAAAGAGCAAGAAGCCCCCGGTAGTGCCATACCGGGGGCTTCTTGCTGCCCTTTTTTATAGAAAATTTAGAGATAGGAAAAATACTTTATGTTATAATATCGTTATATGAGTAAATATGAAACCGGTTGTCCGGTTTTTGTGACAAAGGACGGAGATATAACATGAAGTTAAAAACACGTATTATAGTGGGCTTTGTTGCGGTTATCCTGGTTCCGCTGATCCTTTTTTCTGCAAGTCTTTATGGCTTCAGCCAGACACAGGCCAGGCATATGCAGGAGAGCAGCAGCCAGACATCGGATTCCGATGAAATGGTCTATGATATCCCTCTGGCTCAGTCATCCAGCAGTCAGGTACGGCTGATGGCCAAGGATATGATTCTGACGGCAACGATCATTCTTGTTTTTACAGCATTGTCTGTAGGTTTATGGATCTACAGAAGTATTGCAGTACCATTGGTGAAGCTTCGTAAGGCAACCCGGAATATTAAAGAAGGTAATCTGGATTTCGTACTGGAGGTAGAAGGAAACGATGAATTTTCCCAGCTTTGCCAGGATTTTGAGGAGATGAGGAAACGTCTTAAGGAATCCACAGAAGAGAAGATCCTGATGGACAAAGAGAACAAGGAACTGATCAGCAATATTTCCCATGATCTGAAGACTCCGATTACAGCAGTTAAGGGTTATGTGGAAGGTATCATGGATGGTGTTGCGGACACACCGGAGAAGATGGACAGGTATGTACGCACTATTTATAACAAGACCAATGAGATGGATCATCTGATCAATGAGCTGACTTTTTACTCCAAAATCGATACCAACCGTATTCCTTATACATTCAGTAAATTGAATGTTGAGGACTATTTTTCTGACTGTGCGGAGGAACTGGGACTCGAGATGGAGACCCGGGGAATTGAACTTGTGTATGCCAATTATGTGGAGAAGGATGTTCAGGTCATCGCAGATGGCGAGCAGATTCGCCGTGTGATCCACAATATTGTAAGTAATGCCATTAAATATATGGAGAAACCAAGGGGAATCATCCAGATTCGCGTAAAGGATGTGGGAGATTTTATCCAGGTGGAGATCGAGGATAACGGCAAGGGAATTGCAGCCAAGGATCTGCCATATATTTTTGATCGTTTTTACAGGACAGATGTTTCCAGAAATTCTTCCAAGGGAGGAAGCGGAATCGGTCTTTCCATTGTGAAGAAGATCATGGAGGATCATGGAGGAAAGGTCTGGGTTACAAGCCGTCTTGGAATCGGAACGATTATGTATTTTGTACTTAGAAAATATCAGGAGGTACCCGTAAATGAGTAAAATTTTGATCATAGAGGATGAGGAAGCAATCGCGGATCTTGAGAAAGATTACCTGGAGCTTTCCGGTTTTGAGGTGGAGATTGAGAATCGGGGAGACACAGGCCTTGTGCGTGCAATGAAAGAGGATTTTGATCTGATCATTCTGGATCTGATGCTTCCGGAGGTGGATGGCTTCGATATCTGCAGACAGGTCCGTGAGGAAAAGAATACTCCGATCATTATGGTTTCCGCGAAGAAGGATGATATTGATAAGATCAGGGGCCTGGGACTTGGTGCAGATGATTATATGACCAAGCCATTCAGTCCAAGTGAGCTTGTAGCCCGTGTAAAGGCACACATGGAGCGTTATAATCGTCTGGTTGGCTCTAACGTGCATAAGAATGATGTAATCGAGATCCGTGGAATCAAGATCGATAAAACTGCCCGCCGTGTGTGGGTAAATGGTGAGGAGACAACTTTTACAACCAAGGAATTTGACCTTCTGACTTTCCTGGCAGAGAATCCGAACAGAGTATTTACCAAAGAGGAACTTTTCCGGGAGATCTGGGATATGGAGTCAGTGGGTGATATTGCCACAGTTACGGTGCATATCAAGAAAATCCGTGAGAAGATCGAGTTTAATACGGCCAAGCCTCAGTATATTGAGACGATATGGGGCGTTGGGTATCGGTTTAAGGTGTGATGTCGGGCAGCCTGAGCTTGTAAAATAAATATTTGGACGCAAAGCGGAATGTGAATTGCTGCTTTGCATATGTCATATGATACGTGGGAGGGAGAATGTCGCAGTAAGGATATTCTCCCTTTTATGGCACTCCTGGAAATTATTGCATCAGATTCAGCTGTGCAGAACATGAATGGAGCTTCATGATCAATCACAATTGACAGTGACAGACCGGTAAGTTTCGGGTATAATTAGACAAACTGTGATATAGATATGAGAAAAGGGAAACTGGAATGGGGAAAGGAGAACTATGGAAGACAGATTATATAAGAAACTGGAAGCGTACGGTAAGAGTGATTTTTACCCGTTTCATATGCCCGGACATAAGAGGAATCCGCTGACCGTAGACGGTGATTTTCCGGTGGAGAGGGATATTACGGAGATTAATGGATTTGATAACCTGCATCATGCGGAAGACATTCTGAAAAGGGCTCAGGAGAATGTTGCCCGGATCTATGGTGTGCAGGAGAGCTTTTTCAGCATTAATGGAAGCTCAGGGGCAATCCTGGCGGCTGTGTCTGCTGCTGTGAAGAAGGGCGGCCATATTCTGGTGGCAAGAAATTGCCATAAGGCGGTATACCATGGAATTTACCTGCGTGATTTGGAAGCCACATATATTTATCCACATGAAGATTCCAGACTGGGGATAAACGGTGGAATTTCACCAAGCCGTGTGGAAATGTATCTGGCAGAGAACCCGGATATTGAAGCTGTGCTGATCACATCGCCAACCTATGACGGAATCGTGTCAGATGTGGCGCGGATCGCGGAGGCTGCACATAATCATGGAGTACCATTGATCGTAGATGAAGCCCATGGTGCACATTTTTGCTTTTCGGATTATTTTCCGATGTCTGCCGCGCAGCTTGGCGCGGATGTGGTGATCAACAGTGTACATAAGACGTTGCCTTGTCTGACTCAGACGGGAGTGATCCATCTGTGCAGCAACAGGGTTAGCAGGGAAAAACTGAAGCGATTTCTTGGAATTTACCAGAGCAGCAGTCCGTCGTATATTCTGATGAGCAGTATTGATGCGTGTATGGATAAGCTGGAGCGTGAAGGTGATGAGATGTTCCGTGTATTTACGGAGAATCTGGAAAAAGCACGCGTTCGTCTTGGAAAGTGCAAGTATATCCGTCTGGTTACGCCGGAAGTGTGTGAATACCGGAGAGTTTTTGATTTCGACAGATCCAAGATCCTGCTTTCCACAGTAAACAGTTCGCTGAATGGGAGACAGCTCCATCGGATCTTGAGGGAAGAGTTTCATCTGGAAATGGAGATGGAGGCAGAGAATTATGTGCTTGCACTGGCTGCGGTTGGTGATACAGAAGAAGGATTTCGAAGACTTTGCGAAGCTGTTGAAGAAATTGACCGGCGGGAATCGTTAAAATACAGAAAAGAAATTGCAGAAACAGAATCTGTCAAAAATGGAAAAATGAAACAGATAATGCGGATTTCCCAGGCTATGGATGCAGATAGTGAACGGTGTCGGCTGGAGGAAGGTATCGGAAGGATTTCAGCGGAGTTTGCGTATCTTTATCCACCGGGAATTCCGTTGATCGTTCCCGGAGAGCAGATTTCTGGACATTTTGTAAAAAATGTGAGAAGATACCTGGAACAGGGCTTTGAGGTTCAGGGCCTGAGTGATCAGACAAGTGAGACGATATGTGTAGTCTCAAATGATGTATAAGTGTGCATCGGTTATATGACCACAGTGATGATTTGTACGAGTCTGATTACAGAGTGAGCAGTGAAAAATAGAGACAGAGGGAATAAAGTGGGGAAGATTTTTTATATTATGGGAAAAAGCTCTTCCGGAAAGGACAGTATTTACAGAAAACTGGAAGCGGATGAGGGGCTTGGTCTGGAGAGACTTGTAATTTATACTACACGCCCGGTCCGTGACGGAGAAAAAGAAGGAAGAGAATATTATTTTACAGATGAAAAGAAGCTGGAAGAGTTCAAAAAGAATGGAAAATTGATCGAGTCCAGGACTTATGAAACGGTTTACGGACCGTGGACGTATTTTACAGCAGATGACGGTCAGGTTGCTGCCGGAAATAAAAGTTATCTGGGAATAGGAACCCTGGAATCTTATATGCAGCTTCGTGAGTATTATGGTGACGATGTGATGTATCCGGTGTATATTCAGGTGGAGGATGGTGAACGTCTGGAGCGTGCACTTGCCAGAGAAAAGACTCAGGAGAATCCGAAATACGAGGAGATGTGCAGACGTTTTCTGGCAGACCAGATGGATTTTTCTGAAGAAAATATTCTGAAAGCAGGTATAGGCAGGCGTTTCCGGAATCATAATCTGGATGAATGTGTGAAGGAAATTGGAAATTATATAAAATCTGTACAATAGGGAAAAATAGTTTTTTTTATACAGAAGATTATGTTATAATTAGATGAAAGATGTCTTCCGGACATGGAGGAGGGCACAAAAGGCAGAAAGAGGTGATTCTTATGGCAGGATTTCATGACATCATCGGCCATGACGATATAATCAGGCATTTAAAGAATGCGATAGAGACAGGGAAGGTGTCCCACTCTTATATTTTTACAGGGGAACCAGGTTCTGGACAAGAAGCTTCTTGCAGGGACTTTTGCGGCAGCACTGCAGTGTGAATCGGGAGAATCTGAACCATGTATGACCTGTGATTCCTGTAAGAAGGTGATCGGCAAGAATCATCCGGATATCATCACAGTGACTCATGAGAAACCTGGCAGCATCAGTATTGATGAGGTGAGAGAGCAGGTGATCCATGATGTGGATATCAAGCCGTACTGCAGTCCATATAAGATTTATATCATTCCGGATGCGGAGATGATGACAGTACAGGCTCAGAATGCTATTTTGAAAACTATTGAGGAGCCGCCGGAATATGCGGTGATCCTGTTGCTGACAAGTAATATCGACAGTCTTCTTCCTACGATCCGTTCCAGATGTGTACGCCTGGATCTGAAAGTAGTGGATGACGGTCTTGTAAAGAAGTATCTGATGGAGCATCTTCAGGTGCCGGATTACCAGGCTGAGATTGACGCATCTTATGCCCAGGGAAGTATCGGCAAGGCGAAAGAAGCTGCAACTTCTCAGGAGTTTGCAGATATGACTGCCAACGCACTGAAGATTCTGAAATATGCCAATACCATGGAAGTTTATGAGCTTACAGAAGCGATCAAGACTCTGACCATGGATAAGAATAACATTAATGATTATCTGGATATTTTTCAGTTCTGGTTCCGCGATGTTCTGATGTTTAAGGCAACAAGGGAAATTGACAACCTGGTATTTAAACAGGAAATTAATTTTATCAGAGAGCAGGCCAGTGAGCGTTCTTATGAGAATATCGAAAAAATCCTTGAAGCATTGGAGAAGACTAAGGTTCGTCTCCGTGCCAATGTTAATCTCGAACTTGCCCTGGAGCTCCTGTTCCTGACAATTAGGGAGAAATAGAATGGAAATGGTAGTTGGAGTAAGATTTCGAAATGTAGGAAAAATATATTATTTTAATCCTAAGGACTACAAGGTTAAGGTAGGCGATCACGTTATCGTGGAGACTGCCAGAGGCGTGGAGTACGGACGTGTTGTTCTGGAACCGCGTGCTGTGAAAGAAGACGAGGTGGTTCATCCGCTGAAAGAGGTTCTTCGTGTTGCAACTAAGGAAGATGAGGAGCATGAGGCTGAGAACCGTCTTAAGGAAAAAGATGCTTTTAAGATCTGCAAGAAGAAGATCCGTGAGCATGGTCTTGAGATGAAGCTTATTGATGCAGAGTATACTTTTGATAATAATAAAGTGCTGTTTTATTTTACAGCTGACGGACGTATTGACTTTCGCCAGCTTGTAAAGGATCTGGCGTCCGTATTTAAGACCAGGATCGAGCTTCGCCAGATCGGTGTACGTGATGAGACCAAAATCCTTGGTGGTATTGGTATCTGCGGAAGGACACTTTGCTGTCATACTTATCTTTCTGAGTTTGCACCGGTTTCTATCAAGATGGCGAAGGAGCAGAATCTTTCCCTGAACCAGACGAAGATCTCCGGTGTATGCGGAAGGCTGATGTGCTGTCTGAAGAATGAGCAGGAGACTTACGAAGAGCTGAACAGGAATCTTCCTGGTATCGGAGATATAGTTATAACACCGCAGGGTATTCAGGGTACAGTTCAGAGCGTGAATGTTCTGCGTCAGATGGTGAAGATCGTGGTTGATGTCAATGATGAGAAGGAGATTCAGGAATATCCGGTTCGAGACCTGAAATTCCGTCCTAAGAAGAAAAAGGGAAAAGGCGGCGACCACGAAGAGAAAAAGGGAGATACAAAACCAAATGAAAAATGATCTGGTTAAGTGCGGTGAGCGGGTGGATGATCTTCAGAATGGTTATTTTGTGATCCAGGATCCGAAGAAATTCTGCTTTGGTATGGACGCTGTGCTGCTTTCCGGTTTTGCCCGGGTAAAAAAGGGCGAGACTGCGCTGGATATGGGAACCGGCACGGGAATCATTCCGATCCTGCTTTCCCAGAGGACTGAAGGGAAGCATTTTACCGGCCTGGAGATTCAGGCAGAGTGTGCTGAGATGGCTGACCGCAGTGTGAAATATAACTGTCTTGAGGACAGAATACAGATCGTTGAAGGTGATATTAAAGAGGCTGCCGGGATTTTTGGGGCAGCTTCTTTTGATGTGGTGACATGCAATCCGCCGTATATGATCGGCCAGCATGGACTGACGAATCCGCATATGCCCAAGGCGATCGCGAGACATGAGATCCTTTGTACTTTTGATGATGTAGCGAATCAGGCTGCAAGAGTTCTGAAAGACAGAGGAAGATTTTACCTGGTGCACAGGCCGTTCCGGCTGGTGGAATTAATGGCTGCACTGACTAAGTATAAGCTGGAGCCTAAGAGGATGCAGCTGGTGTATCCTTATATTGACAAAGAACCGAATATGGTGCTGATCGAAGCCTGCAAAGGCGGAAATTCCAGGATCCAGATCGAACGCCCACTGGTGGTTTATGAGAAGCCAGGGGTTTATACGAGGACATTCTGGAACTGTATCAGATGGTGTGAGTGCATGGTGGAATAATCCGCCAGTCAGGCAGATGATGAAATAGAAAAAAGAGGAAGATTATGAATAAAACAGGAAAACTCTACTTATGTGCAACTCCGATAGGCAATCTGGAAGATATCACTTTAAGAGTTTTAAGAACACTTAAGGAAGTGGACTTGATCGCTGCGGAGGATACCCGAAACAGTATCAAACTTCTGAACCATTTTGACATAAAAACTCCAATGACAAGCTACCACGAATACAATAAGATCGATAAGGGTCACGTCCTTGTGGAAAAAATGCTCGCGGGTACTGATATCGCTTTGATTACAGATGCCGGTACTCCCGGCATTTCAGACCCTGGTGAAGAGCTGGCAGCTATGTGTTATGAAGCTGGAATCGAAGTAACATCTCTTCCGGGTCCGGCAGCCTGTATCACAGCTCTGACATTATCAGGTCTGCACACCAGAAGGTTCGCTTTCGAAGCTTTTCTTCCGGCAGATAAGAAAGAGAGAAAAATCATTCTGGAGGAGCTTTCCAATGAAACGAGAACTATAATCCTCTATGAAGCTCCTCACAGGCTTGTACGGACGCTTGGCGAGCTCAGGGAGGCACTTGGCAACCGCCGTATGACTCTTTGCAGGGAACTGACAAAAAAACACGAAACAGCGTTTCGTACAACCATTGATGATCTCATTGATTTTTATAAAGATGAGAAGCCGCTGGGAGAGTGTGTTCTTGTGATCGAGGGCAGGAGCCGCAGTGAAATGGAAGCGGAGAAACGTGCTTCCTGGGAAGAGATTTCCGTTCCGGAGCATGTGGCCATGTATGAGCAGCAGGGGAATTCCAGAAAAGACGCCATGAAGCTTGCAGCGAAAGACAGAGGTGTTTCCAAGCGGGATATTTATAAGGCGTTGCTGGAGGAAGATTCTGCTGAGTAAAGAACATATTGTGCCTGCACTTTGAAATTGCATTTAATAAGATACTTTTTTGCCTGTATTTCCAGTGATTTTGCGTGGAAATACGGGCTTTTTTGTGCTATAATTACTTAGTATTCGTATGTAAAAAAATATTTATTTTACAGGTATAAATGACAGTTCCGGAGCGAGTTTGAGAATTGCTTTCTGCAAAATGATTCTGCAGAGAGAGGTTCTGCAGAAACGAATTTTCAAACACGCCTGGACAGATAAGAACAGGAGGAATGACATGGGCGCAGAGAATACAGAATACGGCGCGGATCAGATCCAGATTCTGGAGGGACTGGAAGCCGTACGTAAGAGGCCTGGAATGTATATCGGAAGTACCTCCAGCCGTGGACTTCATCATCTCGTATATGAGATCGTGGACAATGCAGTCGATGAAGCACTGGCTGGTTTTTGTACGGAGATCCATGTAGATATCAATCCGGATAACTCCATTACAGTTACAGATAATGGTCGTGGAATTCCGGTAGGTATCAATCACAAGGCAGGTATTCCGGCAGTTGAGGTTGTATTTACTATTCTTCACGCAGGTGGCAAGTTCGGCGGTGGAGGATATAAGGTATCCGGTGGACTTCACGGTGTAGGTGCATCTGTAGTAAATGCACTTTCTGAGTGGCTTGAGGTTACGATCCACCGTGATGGAAAAGAATATAAACAGAGATATGAGCGTGGCAAGACCATGTATCCGCTGAAAGTTACAGGGGATTGTGATCCGAATGCTTCCGGAACAAAGGTAGATTTTCTTCCGGATAAGGAAATCTTTGAAGACACCATTTACGATTACGATATCCTGAAACAGAGACTTCGTGAGATGGCTTTCCTTACTAAGGGACTTCGTATTGTGCTTGAGGATAAGCGAGAAGGACAGGAGAGGGAAAAGGTATTCCACTATGAAGGTGGTATCCGCGAATTCGTAAGCTATCTGAACAGAAGTAAAGAAGCTCTCTATCCTGAGATCATTTACTGTGAGGGAGAGAAGGATGGCGTAGCTGTAGAAGTTGCCATGCAGCACAATGACTCATACACAGAGAACACTTACGGTTTTGTAAATAATATCAATACACCGGAGGGCGGTACACATATCACCGGTTTCCGTAATGCGATCACCAACACATTTAATGACTATGCACGTAAGAACAAGCTTCTTAAGGACAGTGAGCCGAACCTCAGCGGTGATGATATCCGAGAGGGTCTTACAGCAATCATAAGTGTCAAGATCGGAAATCCGCAGTTCGAGGGCCAGACCAAGCAGAAGCTCGGAAACAGCGAAGCCAGAGGTGCAGTAGACAGCGTTGTGAGCAAACAGCTGGAGATTTTCCTGGAGCAGAACCCGACAGTTGCCAAAGCTACCGTTGAGAAATCTGTTCTTGCACAGAGAGCCAGAGAAGCAGCCAGAAAAGCACGTGACCTTACAAGAAGAAAATCTGCACTGGACAGCATGTCTCTTCCGGGAAAACTTGCAGACTGCTCTGACAAGAATCCGGAGAATTGCGAGATCTATATCGTAGAGGGAGATTCCGCGGGCGGTTCCGCCAAGACAGCGAGAAACCGTGCCACACAGGCAATCCTTCCCCTTCGAGGTAAGATCCTGAATGTTGAGAAAGCACGTCTGGATAAGATTTACGGAAACAAAGAGATCAAAGCCATGATCACTGCTTTCGGAACCGGAATTCACGAAGATTTTGATATCTCCAAACTTCGTTATCATAAGATCATCATCATGACTGATGCCGATGTTGACGGTGCGCATATTGCGACACTGCTCCTTACATTCCTGTATCGTTTCATGCCGGAACTGATCAAACAGGGATATGTATATCTTGCTCAGCCGCCACTCTATAAAGTGGAGAAGAACAAGAAAGTATGGTATGCGTACGATGATGATGAACTGAACAATATACTTACCGAGATCGGACGTGACGGAAACAACAAAATCCAGCGTTATAAAGGTCTGGGTGAGATGGATGCAGATCAGCTTTGGGAGACTACTATGGATCCTGAGAAGAGAATCCTTCTTCGTGTGACCATGGACGAAGCTGCCACATCCGAGATCGATCTGACATTTACCACTCTTATGGGAGATAAGGTAGAGCCAAGACGTGAATTTATCGAAGAAAATGCAAGATTTGTTAAGAACCTTGATATCTAGGAGAATAAAGAAGAATGGAAGATAATATTTTTGACAAAGTCCACGAAGTGGATTTGGAAAAAACTATGAAAGAATCTTACATCGACTATGCCATGAGTGTTATCGCTTCACGAGCTCTGCCTGATGTAAGAGACGGCTTAAAGCCGGTACAGCGCCGAGTGCTGTATTCCATGATCGAGCTGAATAATGGTCCTGACAAGCCCCACAGAAAATGTGCGCGTATTGTCGGTGATACAATGGGTAAATATCATCCGCATGGTGACAGCTCCATCTATGGTGCACTTGTAAATATGGCGCAGGAATGGTCAACAAGATATCCGCTTGTTGACGGACATGGAACTTCGGTTCTGTAGATGGTGACGGTGCAGCTGCCATGCGATACACAGAGGCACGTCTCAGCAAGATTTCCATGGAGATGCTTGCAGACATTAACAAAGACACTGTTGATTTTCAGCCGAACTTTGATGAGACAGAACGTGAACCGGTTGTACTTCCGGCACGTTTTCCGAATCTGCTTGTAAACGGTACAACAGGTATCGCCGTAGGTATGGCAACCAATATTCCGCCACATAATCTTCGTGAGACAGTTAATGCTGTTGTGAAAATCATTGACAATATTGTGGAAGAGGATAGAGAGACAGCTATCGAGGAACTTCTTGATATCGTCAAGGGACCGGACTTCCCGACAGGAGCAACTATCCTTGGAACAAGAGGAATCGAGGAAGCATACCGTACAGGACGTGGCAAGATCCGTGTCCGTGCAGTGACAAATATCGAGACTTTACCGAATGGTAAATCACGTATCGTAGTTACAGAGCTTCCGTATCTTGTAAATAAGGCACGTCTGATCGAGAAGATTGCAGATCTTGTCCGGGACAAAAAGATCGATGGAATCACAGACCTGAATGACCATTCCAGCCGTGAGGGAATGCGTATCTGTATTGACCTCCGTAAGGATGCCAATGCCAATGTGGTCCTGAATCTGCTTTATAAACATACACAGCTGCAGGATACTTTTGGTGTGATCATGCTTTCACTTGTGCCGAATCATGGAAGCATGGAACCAAAGGTTCTGAATCTGAAAGAGATGCTGGAGTATTATCTTGAGCATCAGGAGAACGTAGTTCGCAGAAGGACACAGTATGATCTGAATAAAGCTCAGGAGAGAGCTCATATTTTGGAGGGTCTGCTGAAAGCACTGGATAATATCGATGAGGTAATCCGAATTATCCGTGGTTCCCGCAACGTACAGATCGCGAAACAGGAACTGATCGATCGTTTTGAGCTGACAGATGTTCAGGCTCAGGCAATCGTGGATATGCGTCTCCGTGCACTGACAGGTCTGGAAAGAGAGAAGCTGGAAGCTGAGTATGCAGAGCTTATGGAGAAGATCCGTAAGTTCCAGGCAATCCTTGCTGACCGTAAGCTTCTTCTCCGTGTGATCCGTGAGGAAATCCTGGCTATTGCTGAGAAATACGGCGATGACAGAAAGACTTCTATCGGATACGATGTATATGATATTTCCACAGAGGATCTGATCCCGAGAGAGAATACGGTTATCACAATGACAAAGCTTGGTTATATCAAGCGTATGACTGTAGATAATTTCCGCAGCCAGAACCGCGGCGGCAGAGGAATCAAGGGAATGCAGACTATTGATGATGACTACATCGAAGAGCTTCTGATGACAACAACTCATCATTATCTGATGTTCTTTACCAATACCGGCCGTGTTTACAGACTGAAGGCATATGAGATTCCGGAAGCCGGTCGTACAGCGAGAGGAACAGCGATCATCAATCTTCTGCAGCTTGCCCCGGGTGAGAAGATCACTGCAGTGATCCCTCTTCGTAAGTATGAAGAAGGCCATTATCTGATGATGGCAACCAAGAAGGGTCTTGTAAAGAAAACTCCGATCAAGGATTACGAGAATGTCCGTAAGACAGGTCTTACAGCGATTGTTCTCCGTGATGATGATGAACTGATCGAGGTTAAATCAACAGATAATAATAAAGATATCATTCTTGTTACCAAGGATGGACAGTGTATCCGATTTAAGGAGACCGATGTCCGCAGTACAGGACGTGCATCTATGGGTGTAAGAGGTATGAACATTGGTGATGGTGATGAGGTTGTTGCAATGCAGCTGAATACACAGGGTGATTATCTTCTGGTAGCATCTGAGAACGGAATGGGCAAACGGACAGCAATGAATGAGTTTATTGTCCAGAACCGTGGCGGTAAAGGTGTGAAATGCTACAAGATCACAGAGAAGACCGGAAATGTAGTTGGTGCAAAGGCTGTTAATGAAGAGAACGAGATCATGATGATCACAACAGAGGGTATCATTATCCGTCTGCAGTGTGCAGATATCTCTATTCTCGGCAGAATTACGTCTGGTGTGAAGATGATCAATCTTACAGATGGCGTAACCGTTGCAAGTATTGCCAAAGTAAGAGATAAAGATCCGGAAGCAGATACAAAGGCTGACAGCGAAGGAACAGACAGTGAAGAGTCCGCAGATGAAACTGCAGCAGGCAGTGAGGAAGAATAAGATCGAGGATGAGTCATGGCGACAACAACAAAGAAAAAACGCAGAAAAAAACCTGTGAAAAAACTGAAATACTCTAATAAAAAACTGAATTTTGTCCATATCGTGACACTGGCAGGAATCATTTTGATCCTGCTGGTGATCATCCTCGCAGCACGGAGCTGCGGCGGCATCAGCCACAGAAATCCTAAAGGAGTTGTGGAAGGATATATAAAGGCTGCTGTTGCAGGTAAGGACAAAAAAATGCAGGAATGCTACAGTGCGGATAAAGTATCGGATGAAGCGAAAACAGAGATATCATCTACGATGAAATATTTCCAGGCTCACGAAGCGAAAGATGTAAATATTGAAAGTTGTGAGACGATTTCTGAGAGCAAGACTTATTCTTATGTGTACATTCGATATAATCTTGTTCTGCAGAATGATCAGGAATATCCGTGCATCAGTACTTATCTTGTGAAGGCTCAGGATAAGAAATATTATCTGTATTCACCGTCAGATATTTCAGATAAGATCAGTCAGCAGGCAGCAGCCGATTATCAGAAATTTATGACAACGAAGACTTATACAGATTATACCAAGGCTTATGAAGTCTTTCTGAAAAAGAATCCGGGTTATGAGGATAAGATCGCATCGAAACTCAACGGATAAGAAACAGGCAGGAGGACATAAGTTATGAAGAGAATTTTGCTGATGGTGTTCAGAAATCTTATTTTTGTTCCTTACTGGTGGATCAGGCTTTGCTGGTATGCATCGCATACAGATGATTATCCGGAAGAGAAGAAGTATGCGTTTCTGAAGCATGTAGATGATTATGCGATCAGGGGCGGCAATATTTATATAGATGTGCATGGTGCGGAGAATATCCCCAGGGAAAACGGATTCATGTTTTTTCCGAATCATCAGGGCTTGTTTGATGTACTTGCGATCATCAAGGCCTGCCCGGTTCCTTTCTCAGTGGTAGCTAAGAAAGAAGTAGCAGACATCCCGTTCCTGAAGCAGGTTTTTGCCTGCATGAAGGCATTCATCATTGACAGAGAAGACCTGAAGCAGTCCATGCAGGTGATCGTCAATGTGATTCGTGAGGTGAAGGCAGGACGGAATTATCTGATTTTCCCGGAAGGAACACGAAGCAGGAACGGAAATCATCCCGGACCATTTAAAGGCGGTAGCTTTAAGACAGCCACCAAGACCAGATGCCCGATCGTTCCTGTGGCATTGATCGATTCCTTTAAAGCTTTTGATACCGGCTCCACTGAACATATCACTGTGCAGGTGCATATCCTTCCTCCTATGTATTATGAGGAATATAAGGATATGCATACGACAGAGATCGCTGAAGAAGTGAAGCGGCGGATCGAGAAAGTGATCGAGGAGAATATCTGAGAAAGTAAATATATAGCAGAGCGGATATCCGCTTTACTGAAAAGACTATCGTAACTGTTGTACAAATGGATACGATGGTCTTTTTTTGTGGAAAAACAGTTTCAGAATTATCTGTAAATAATGAAGATAAAAACGGAATATTCTAAATGCAGCTTGACCGGAATGGTGTGGAACTTTATAATTTTATATATAAATGTGACAGGAAAGAGGGAGGAATTGTATGAAGAAAAAGTATATTGCATGGCTGATGGCAGCGGCTATGACATTGACAGGGAACAGTGCATCAATGGTAATGACATATGCACAAACTGAAAATGCAGCATCAACACAAACAACAGTAAAACTTGTAGAAAAAGGTTCCTGCGGAAGTAATGCTACATACAGACTGTATTCGAACGGGCATTTGAAAATCCAGGGAAAAGGAGAGGTCAGGACTTACGATTTTTCAGAAAAAGCAGCAAAAATAAAAAAAGTAACAGTTGCATCCGGAATCACAGGAATTGGCAGCTATACTTTTAACAGATGTCAAAATCTGAAAAGTGTTTCACTTCCAAAAACTCTGAAAAGTATTGGAAACAGCGTATTTACAGATACAGCGATTACCAGTATACAGCTTCCTTCTGGATTGAAAAGTATAGGTGCGTATGCTTTTTACAGATGTAAGCTTACAAGTCTGAATATACCGGAATCAGTAACAATGATCGATGAATATGCGTTGAGTTACTGTGATAATCTGGCTTTTGTCAGTGTTACGGGGAGTGTGAAAGAGATACCGGAATCCTTATTCGAGGGCGATAAAAAATTAAAAAAAGTTACTTTGAAACAGGGAGTTAAAAAAATTGGAAGAAATGCTTTTTGTGGCAGCGGACTGACGAGTATGACATTTCCGGAAAGTCTGACAGACATTGAATCACAGGCTTTTTCACTCTGCCCGAATCTTGCGAAGGTGACATTTCCAGGTAAACTTACAGAAATAGGGTCCAGTGCATTTTATGCCTGCAGAAAGCTTTCAGCTGTTACGATACCAACCAGTGTGAAGCGGATTGGAACAGAAGCTTTTAATGACTGCCGGGCCATGAAAAAGATCATATTTCTCAACGGAAAGACAATATTGGATGGAAAGCCGATGGGCTATAATTGGGAAAATGAAAAAAACAGAGCTCTTGTCATAGTAGGAAAAAACGGTTCTACAGCACAGACTTATGCGAAGAAAAACGGACTCAAATTTCAGGGCAGTGTAGCTCTGATAAAAACAACGAAACTTACCGGCGTTCCGAAGACAAAGATTTTATCCAGAGGAAAAACCTTCACCATCAAGGCAACAGCATCGCCGAAGAATACAGATGAAAAGATCACCTACAAATCTTCCAACACAAAAATCGCAACAGTAACATCCAAAGGTGTTGTGAAAGGCCTCGAAAAGGAAAAGCAACCATCACAGTTCAGAGCGGATCAAAGAAAATGACCTGCAAAGTAACAGTAAAATAGACAGAAAAGACAAAGGCATAAAATACTATGAAAAAAACTGAAAAAAGAATCCGGGCGGATCTGCTGCCCGGGATTCTTACAATGATCCTTTTGCCGCTGGTGGCGAAGGGACAGAAAACAGAAGTAGATCTGGGAAAATATTCCTGGTTCCCGGACGGAAGTTTTCAGTATGATTTCTTTATGTACTGGAAAGGCATCGTGTTTCTGATCCTGGTGGCAGCAATGTTGCTGGTTCTCATAGATCGAAGTCTGCTCAGGGGGATCCGGATCAAAAACTGGAAATATTTTATCCCATTATATGTATACGCGGGGGTTACAATTCTTTCCACGATTTTGTCTGCTGACAAAGCATTATCGTTGAAAGGAATGTGGCAGCAGTATGAATCTGTATGGGTACTTCTGGGATATCTGGTGACAGTTTTCTACTGTGTTCAGGTGACAGAATCAGAAGAAGATGTGAAAAAAATACTTTGGGCACTGGCCGCAGGAACTGTAGCTCCGGCAGTTATCGGTCTTACACAGATGGCAGGAAAAGATTTCTTTTATACATCGGCCGGCAAAGGCATCCTTTCAGCAGGGCTGGATTCCGCAGCAAAGGACGCCATGAGTTATCTGTATTCCGGAAGTGGAAATTCTACTGTATATATGGCATCCTATACGCCGAATTATGCAGGCGTCTATCTGGTGATGGCTTTGCCGGTGGTTGTGATTCTGACTATAACAGCAGCCGGTAAAGCTGGCAGGATTTTGGCGGCAGCCTCAGCATTATTCTATGTATTTGTTTATACGGAACCGGTTCAAGAACAGGACTGGCAGTTGGATGTATTCTTGCGATATTGGCAGTATATTTCCGGCAGTCACAGAGTGGCAGACAGAGAGGCACGCAGACAGATACGGGCAGTAAGAACGGAAAAAACAGAAGGGTGTATACGGGAATCGCTGTTCTTCTGGTTGTTGTTCTGTTTGTTGGTTATGATCTGGCCGGCAGCCACAGACTCATAAATGGAATCAGAGATAGTTTACATAAGAATACCTACGATATGCAGGAAATCCAGCCGGGTGAGAATGGAATCACAGTGAAATATAAAGGCAATATCCTGGAACTGATGCCGGAAACAACAGAAATGGGGCAGATGCTTAATGCTGTTTCCAATAAAAAAGACAAGCTCACAGCAATCTGGGACACAGACAGCCAGTGTTTCCGGTTCAGAGATACTGTTTATGAAGATCTTGCTTTTGACACTTACAGTCAGGATCAGATTTCTTATATTATGGTCAGTCAGGGAGATATCATCTGGAATTTCTTTAAGGAACCAGATGGGGAAAAATATTTCTACCTGAACCAGTATGGAAAATCTGATGAGATCCGGAATGCAGCAGCAGTTCTGAAAGGATATGAGAGAGCTTTTTCCGGGCGAGGCTATATCTGGGGAAGAACGATTCCGCTGATCGCGAAGCATCTGTTATGGGGAAGCGGTCCGGATACGTTCGCGGCAGAATTTCCGCAGACGGATTACGTGATGAAAGCAAATACGAGCCTCAGTATGTACCAGCAGCTTCCGACCAGAGCCCACAATATGTATCTGCAGTCAGCATTGCAGACAGGTGTGATATCTGCTATCTGTCTGATAATATTCTGGCTGCGGTATGTGATATCTTTTGTGAAAAGATTTCGGAAGAGTACAAGAGATAAGGTCAGCTTCTGGGAACTGGGGGTATTCTTAAGTGTTACAGGATTTTTATTAATGGGAATAATGAATGATTCCAACCTTGCGGCGGCACCGGTATTCTGGTGCCTTCTGGGAACAGGGATCGCAATGGAAACCTTTCACGGCCGTGCGCTGTGAGAGGTTTTTTTGCTTTTTTTATGAATTTAATGTGGCAGAATATAACGCTAAATAGTATAATTAGACTAAAAATACAACTTATAAGGAGGAAGATGTATGAAAAGAAAAAGACTGGCATTGCTGTTGGCAGCTGCATTGACAGTTACCAGTGTGGATGGAACGGCTTTTGCAGTAAGCGGTGCGGATTTTTCATCAGAACCTGTGCTGGATGAGGCAGAGGCACAGCCAGAGGAAGCTGCGGCAGAACCAGCGGAGGAGAATGTGGAAGAAGAATCTTTTGCAGATGAAGCTTCTCTCACAGATGAAACAGCAGAAGCAGAGACAGAAACGGAAAGCACAGAGGAATCACAGGAACTTACTCAGCCGGAGGAGGAACTGACACAGGAGCCTGTTGAAACCGTGGAACCGGAAGAAGCTGAAGCAGAGGAAGAGCTTCCGTTCAGTGCCGGGGATGATGAGGATTTTGAGGACGAGGAGACTTCATCTATTATTCCGGAAACTGTACAGGAACTGGAATTGGATCAGAGCTATGATGTGGATATTGAGGAAGCGGATCAGTGGGAATGGTTTTCATTTACTGCGGCTGAGGATGGAACTATAGTTTCAGTTCGGAAGATTCTGATGATGGAGATCCTATTGTATATGGATATGATACCAAAGCTGTGGGAAGCGAATGGGACTATACATTTTCAGATGATGACGGTGGCATAGGGTGTAATTTCAAGCTTATCTTTAAGGCAGAAAAAGGAAAAACCTACTACTTCCGTGTAGGACAGCAAGGCAGTCAGACAGGTTATTTTTCAGTAAACATGAAAAAACTTGTAACCCCTTCTTCTGTACAGCTGAATACTGAGAATATCGTAAATCCGGAAATTATCGCCGGATTAGATTACGGACAGCTGTATGGATTGGAAGTAACTCTGCAGTATGATAATGAAAAACCTCAGATACGATAACATTTAAAAATGACTACATTATAGATGATGCTTACGGAAACCGCATAAGCTACAGATTTGAGTCAGAAAACGGTGCTGATATATATAATGCAGGTTCAACTTTAAATGCGGGAACCTACAATATTGTAATTTTATGTAATGATGAGCCAGTTGCTACAGAAAGCACCTATAAAGTAAAAGCTGTGGAGCCTGGTGAGCTTCAGGAACTTCATATTGGCAGTGATAACGCAGTTAAAAGTAATACGATCAAATACAGCTGGTATAAGTTTGTAGCTCCTGAAACAGCTACATATGTAATCTCTCCGGTAGAGACCTGTAATATATTTAAAGAAACCCAGGAAGGACCAGAGTATATAGAATATGATGTTAGTAATTCAAAATGCGTGGTTTCATTGGAAAAAGGGACTGCATATTATATTGGATTACAGGGAGAAATCTGGTCAGACGACGAAGATGATTATGTAAATCAGTGGAACCTTACAGTGGAAGAACGGCAGGAAGTTTCTTCTGTTGCATTTTCTGAGGAATCTATGACTTATATAAAAGGTCTGGATAATGTTAATATGTACAGACAACCAGGAAGCCTTACCGTTAATTATAAAAACGGACAGAGCGAGCAGGTAAAAGTATATCTTGGACAAAGTGCATATGACCGTTATGGAAACCGGATCACTCCAAAGGTTACAGACAGTAATGGAAGCGAGATTACAGAATGGTATGATGATGATGGTGTTGCAATCGAATTGCAGGAAGGTTCCTACAAACTGACATATATCTGTGATAAGGTAACCAGTGCTGAAATTCCATTTACTGTACAGAAACCGGATTTTAACAGTTATGCTAAAATTACAGAAGGCGAAAATCATATTAAAGTTGCTGTATCTGGAAAGAGTTCTCCAACCTGGTATGCTTTCGAAGTAGAAAAAACAGGCAGGTATCAGTTTAAAATTCAGGAACAGGATGGAGTAGACAGAGATCTGAACTGGAAGAAGCTTAACGAAAACGGAGATCTTGAGGATTATTCACCAGACTGGGATGATTCTTACAGAAAAGTGGAAGCAGGAAAATATTTAATTTCCTGGGAGATATGGGAAGAGGATGCAAATGCCAGCGAAGATGCAACAGTTCTTGTTAAGAGAGTACCGGAGATCAGTTCTGTAAAAATAAAATCCTACAGCCCGACAGATCTGACTTTCATAGAAAGAGTACAGAGACCATGGCTTGATGATCTGACAGCGGAAGTTACATATGATGATGGAACTACCCGTGAACTGGATGCGGAAAATAACGATGATGAATATGGCAGATGGATGTCTTACGATCTTTTCAAAGCAAAAGATGCCAGCGGTTATTATGAGTCTGTAGATGATTATGAAAATCTTCCGGCAGGTGACTATGTATTCAGAGTAAACTTTGGCGGTGTTTACGCAGAAGACATCCCTGTAAAAGTTGTTTCTCTTGATGAATCTGTGAAACAGGAAGTTACAACAGGAACAACGGAAGTCAAGAATCAGGATAAGCTTGTCCTGAAATATAAAGCTCCTGCAGATGGACGTTATGAGCTTGAGACGAATGTTCCGATATCCACGATCAAGTTCCGCACTGCTAAAGATAGAGGCCCGACTGATTGTGTGCTGGAGAATTACAGAGCATATGCAGACTTTAAGAAAGACACAGAATATTATCTTTATGTAGATGCAGATGAATATTGTCCGGAACTGAAAATAACAGTTTCTTCCGTAACAAGACCGGCTGAAATGGAGACAACTGCATTAAAGAAAAACTATATTGCAGGTGTGGAATACTTTAAAGAAGAGAACATGCAGACAACCGTAGGATTCGGGGAAAACAAATCCAGAACTGTAAAAGGTTCCGATCTTGTAAACGGATATTATCTCCACTACCAGGTAAAAGACAGTGAAGGTAAGGAGCATTCTTATTATGAACCTCTGACAGTAGGTGAATGGACAGTTACACCTTATCTCAGTGCAAGTATCCAGACAGGAAGTGCCATTGCTGTAGAAATGTCCAAGCTTCCTGTTAAATCCGATACGATCACCGCTAAGAAACTGGAAATGGACAAGCTTCCATCCCTGGAAAAAGATGTCTGGAAACAGTTTGAGAATACAGGATATTCCGACAGATATTATTCATTCACAGCTCCGGAAGACGGAAAATATGTATTTGAATGCAGTAATGAGCAGGAAAGATACAACAGAGGAGTTGGAGTATTCTATTCAGACGGTGAAAAAGGATACAAAGATGAAGGCTACAGCATTAATCTGAAAAAAGGCGAAACATGCCTTGCTGTTATTTATACCAGCGCAGAGTGTAAACTCAGAGTTGTAAATACAGCAGCAACAGAAACTCCGGAAGAAGTAAGCAGTATTGCACTTACTGACGGACTGAGAAAGGCCATCACTTACACAGGCAAAGATATTCCTTGTACTTTCACTCCGGAAGAGGATGGATATTATACAATGGAGTCCGAATCTCTGGATGGATCATATTTGGACACATATGTTGATCTGATGTGTGACGGAGATAAGATCGGAGAAAATGATGACGATGCAGGAAATGGAAATTTCTGCCTTATAAAGAAGCTTGAAAAGGGCAAAGAATATACATACCTGCCAAGAACTTATAACGAGATACAGGTTCCTTTATCATTTCTTTCCATAAAACAAATATTGTTCCGATTAAGAACATTGAGATCGTGCCAAGAGAAGGCGTAGATACCTCTGCTCTTACAGTTATGGATGATATCAGAAATTACTATAATGTGAAAGTAACTTACGAGAATGGAACTACAGCAATAACAGGCTGGTGGAACCAGAAAGATGAGTATGGAAACGATATTGATAAAGAAGTTATTACTCCGAAGCAGACAGGAACTGAAAAAGAACTGACTTATACAGTAACAGTAAAATATAAGAATCTTGGATCTGATGACGAGAAAG
>ENA-OQCO01000098-OQCO01000098.1-human-gut-metagenome-genome-assembly--contig:-NODE-98-length-47573-cov-2.258926_pt1 | contig 47573 bp, 41 predicted proteins | sample MGYA00242500_ERZ504582 | MGnify/ENA primary metagenome ERZ504582 (study PRJEB26092, sample SAMD00036346) | human gut metagenome | host: Homo sapiens | study: EMG produced TPA metagenomics assembly of... | reverse complement strand
TTGTTATCGCACGCAGGCGGCGGGGGAGAGGCGCGCGCCTCGGGCCCAGTCGGCGGCGCGCATGGCCTTCTTGCCCTGCGCCTTGACTTGGGTGAGTTCCAGCGGCGTGCTGCCGGTACCAACCCACACGTTCTTCTTGCCCACCTTCAGCTCGCCGGGCTGAAGCTCGGCCGGAGTGTTGGGATTGGACTGGTCGGCCGGTTGCGCGGCGAGAATATGCAGGGTGAGGGGTTTGGCGGCCGGCTCGTCATTATCGGCGATTGGCCCCTCCGCAAACAGTTCGGTCCATGCCCCAGGATGTGGCGTGCAGGCGCGAATCTGACGGTCGATGGCCTCGGCCTCGTCCGTCCAACTGATGCGGGCGTCCTTCACCGTGATCTTGTGCGCGTATTCCAGGCTCTCGGCCGGCTGCGCGGTGAATGTGGCGGTGCCTTCACCTACGGCGGCCAGCGCATCCACATACATGGGCGCGCCTTCCTCGGCCAGACGGTCGAGGAGTTCGCCGGAGGTCTCACGGCCGGTCAGTTCGATGGTCAGGGAAGCGACGATCGGGCCATCATCCAAACCCTCGCCCACCTTGAACACGTCGGCGCCGGTGGTCGGGTCGCCCGCCCAAATCGCACGCTGGGCGGGAGCGGCGCCACGCCACTTCGGCAAGTTGGAGAAATGCAGGTTGTACCAGCCCATGGGCACTGCGTCGAGTACGTTCTTGGGCAGGATATTGCCATAGGCGATGACAGCGGCGATATCCGCATGCAGGTCGTTCAACGCTTCCATGAATTCGGGGGAGCGGGGTTTGAGATCGATGACGGGCAACCCGAGCTCCAGAGCCGTCGCCTTGACCGGGCTGGGCGTGAGCTTGCGGCCGCGACCGGTAGGCGCATCGGGGCGGGTAATGACGCCGACCACATCAAAACGTGGATCGGTGGCAAAGGCCTTGAGCGAGGGCACCGCCACGTCGGGGGTGCCGGCGAACACGAGTTTGAGCATGGTCCTCCTTGAAATGTCGATGCTCACTGCACGGCCGGAATGTTCACGCCATTGGCGATGAGCAGTTCACGCAGCTTGACCGGATCCTGGAAACGTACGCCACGGATGCCGGCCGCATTCGAGCCGACGATGTTCATGGCCTTGTCGTCGATGAACAACGCGCCATCGGCCTTGATGCCGAACTGGTTCAACGCGGCCTCGTAGATTTCCTTGTGTGGCTTGCGCAGCTTGACAAAACCGGAGACGAGCTTGCCATCAAGCTGCTGCAAAATATCGCACTGTTCCTCGGCCACGTGGAACAGACTGGATTCCCAGTTGCTCAGGCCCCACACGCCGATGCCGGCAGCCTTCAGGTCATTGACCAGCACGCGCGCGCCCGGCACGATGCCGGTCAGGGAGTCGCGGAAGTTCTTGATGTAGTAGTCGAGGATGTCCGCCCACTTATCGCCCTTGTCACGGCGCATGATGGCGATGGCCTCGTCGGTGCTGGTGCCGCCGTCCATCAGGTCGTTGACATCGTAGAAGCCGGAGATGTCGTTGTCGAGGAATTCGTCGATGGTCTTCTGGCTGTAGCGGGGGATGAGTACGGCGACCGGATCCCAGTAAATCAGCACGTTGCCGAAATCGAAGATCACGTCGGTGATCGGCTTGCCGGCGTTCGCAGCGGCCTCGCCATCCGCGACCAGCACGTCGTAATCCATATCCGGCTCTCCAGGCCAACCCTTCATAGTGTCCTCCTTCTAGCGATGTTCATTCTGTAATTATCGTTTCACGTGTTGAAGACGATTAGATCAGGTCCTTGGGATCTACTCGGAAGCGAAGCTCGCCGGGTTCGCGGGACGCCACATGACGAGCGGTTTCCCGGTGCAGTCGGGCCGCCAGCTCGGCTCGCCGACTCTGCGGCACACGGATTACTGCCTTCACCCGGTCGGCCGTGGCTTCGAGCTCCCGGGCGTCGACCGTGTCCGGTTGCGCGATCGGCACCGGGCCCAACATGCCGGGCAGCTCGCCGCAGGCCGTCCAATCGCCGCCCAGCGCGCCGATACGCTGCATCAGCGTCATCACCGCATCACGGCGTCCCCATACGCAGGCGGCGGCCACGGCCGGCGGCATACCGGTCTCCACACGCTCCTCAAGATCCTTGGCTGCAAGAATCCTCGAATCCCAGAGCATCAGCGATTGGGCGAGGGCCGGGTCGGTTTCGCCGAGAATCAACGCCTGGCCGCCACGGGAACGCGGCGCGCACAACGACACCGCACGCATCCACGCGGTCAACGTATCCAAGCGAGCATCCACGCCCAACGCATACAAGCTGGTCCAAGCGTCGAGCACGGCCACGGCACGATACTCATGGCCAGCCGATCCCTGCTCGGCACTGACCGGACGCACGCGCGGTTCGAAACCGGGAGTGGCGATGACGATCATCGGCTGGCAAGCCACATCGCGCACCAAGCCCTGCGTCTTGCTGGACAAAACTACTGGCACGCCGCGGAACAACCCGGCCAGTTCAGCCGCAGTGCCTGCAGCACCCACGCGCACCACACGCATACGTTCATGCCCACAGCCCGGGCACTTCCAATTGATGGCGGCAGCCCCACACCAGCGGCATCGCGGTGTAGAATCCCGACGGTCGGCCGGCAGTTGCAACGGTCCGGAACACTTGGCACAACGCACCTGACGATGGCATTTCGCACAGCTCAAGGTCTCACTGACATTGTCTTGCGGAATGGATAGCAGCACGGGGCCACTTTCCAAAGCCTTAGATAGCACGTGGACGGCCGTATGCGGCACGCGCGCCCCGATGGACGGGTCAGCGAGACGCGCAAGCTCATCGCGATTGAGCCAACGCACCCAAGGCGTCGCATCCTCAGTGGCGAGGCGAGCGGATGAATCGCGGTGGAATAGCCGCTCACCGGAGTTTCCACCGTACCTGGACCGGTGTTTTCCCACTGACTTTGCGGGGTGCGCGCATTGGCCATGGCCACGAACACGCCGCCATGGGACTTGGCGCGCAGCCGCATCACGCCGCGAGCCTGTGGATATGGCATCATACCGTCCATGTTCTGATAGGCGGCATCCTCCAGAATGGCGAACAGCGCCGGGCCTTCAACCGGCGCATACATCACCGCACGGGTGCCGATCACCACCTTCACCTGTCCCAACGCCACAGCCAGATAGGTGCGATACCGGTCGGCCGCGGGCATGGTCTCCGCGTTAAGCACGGCGACGTCGCCCACCCAGCCGCCGGCCGGAGCAGGGGCGAACGGTTGAGCCCATAATTGCGCAGCATAGGCATCAGCTCGACCTCGCGCATGGTGGGCAATTCAACCACGGCAGCCTTACCGGCACTCAGCGCAGTGGCCACCATCCATGCCATGTTCCGTTGCCACTCCTGTGCACCGGGCAGCGAATCAAACACAAAAGATTGGAAACGCTGACCGGTAAGCGCATCATGAAGCACATTGACGTCGGCGTAATTGGCGGTCAGACGACGATACCCCTGCGCAGCCCCCTCCGAAACGGTACTGGCAACGGCAAAGGTAGAGCCAGCAAGTTTGGTCCCATCGGGATTGGTGCCACGCCCGGCAAAACCGCCTTGCGTATTATCTGATAGGGAGCCGCCGACCGGCCGACGGAACGACGCGGCCAACCGCTGCTCGGTCTCCACCTTGGCCACGCGCGGTGGCACGGCGAAACGCAGAATATTGGCCCGTGTGCCGCCATAGGCTTTGGCAACCAGACCGATATCCTCGCGCATCGAAGCGGGAACCAGTACATCGGGGCTTAGCACTCGCTCGATATAGCGAATCGAAGAGCGCGGCGTATCACTGGTATCGGTGCGTGCCCAAATCACACCGCTGACCCTCTGACCGCCAAACCGCACGCGCACCAGCACACCCGGTTGTGCGGCCTCGCTGTCTTTTTCATCAATGAAGTAATCGAATGTCTGACCGAGGTGGAGCGCCTGCACATCCAGCACGACTTGCGCTATGGGATGCTGCTCGGCCGGCGTATGCTCCGCAGGCGCACGTTTACGCCGCTTGCGGGGAGCCAGCCCCGCAAGCGTCAACTGTTCTGCGCCTGAAGTAGTCATGGCTCAACTATAAGTGCCGGAGCCGAGGTCGTAAATTTACCGGCGCAGGTAATCGAGTACGTGGGTTAGGTCGCGGTCGTTGATGGCTTTGTCGGCGGCGAGCTGGGTCTTTGGCTTGGCACAGAACGCGAGACCCAGACCGGCGGCCTGAATCATCGGAATATCGTTGGCGCCATCGCCCACAGCCACGGTCTGGCTCATCGGAATACCCAAACGGTCCGCCCACGCTTGCAAGGCGTGCAGCTTCACGGTCTTGCATACGATCTCACCAAGCACTTTGCCGGTCAGATGACCGTCCTCAACCTCAAGCCGGTTGGCGATCCAATAGTCGATATGGCCTTCGGCCGCCAGCATATCGACCACTTCATGGAAGCCGCCGGACACCACGCCGATCTTCCAACCGTGTTCATGCAGCGTGTCGATAAGCTCCAGCGCACCCTTGGTGAAATGCAGCTTGTCATGCACCGTGTCGAACACGGAGATCGGCAGGCCCTCCAACAGGGCCACTCGTGCGCGCAGCGCATCGCAGAACTCCAGTTCGCCGCGCATGGCGCGTGCGGTCACTCCGGCAATCTCCTCACCGCAGCCAGCCACCACGCCCAACTCGTCGATAACCTCTTCGTCAATGAGCGTGGAGTCCACATCCATAACCAGCAGGCCGGGCTCGCTCAGCGTCGGCACAGAAACCGCAGAACCAGCCGGGCTCCCAACTTCGCTCTCGGCGGACTTGTCAATAAAATGCACATCTTCTTGCGTCATGCTTCTGATTCTTGGAAAACCTTGGGACAATGCCCTCTATGAGTTTTTCCATGGCAGCCGCCACTATTCTTGCAACCGACCCCACACCCATCTGCACCACCACCGAACCCGGCCTGATCGGCACCATCACCGACTGGCTGATCATGCTGATGGAAACCATCGGCGGTATCGGCGTGGCCTTGGCCATCGCCCTCGAATCCATCTTCCCGCCCATCCCGTCCGAAGTCATCCTTCCGCTCTCCGGCTTCACCGCCGCACGCGGCACCCTGAGTCTGCCGGGCGCAATCATCTGGGCCACCATCGGCTCCGTACTGGGTGCCTGGACCTTGTACGGCATCTCCCGCTGGGTGGGCCTGCATCGCATCAATCTCGCGGCAGACAAAATCCCCGGCGTCAGCCGCAAAGACGTGAGCAAAGCCAACGACTGGTTCACCAAATACGGCACATGGTCGGTGCTCATCGGCCGCGTGATTCCCGTGGTACGCTCGCTGATTTCGATTCCCGCCGGATTCAACCGCATGAACTTCCTGCACTTCACCGGCTGGACCCTGCTCGGCTCGGCCGTGTGGAACACCATCCTCGTTTCCGCCGGTTACCTGCTCGGCGACCAGTGGTGCTCGATTCAAGGCGCGCTCGGCGTGTTCGAGGACGTGGTCATCGCGGCCGTGATTGTGGTCATCGTATGGTTCGTGGTGCGAAAAGTGCGTACTGTTATACGTAACAGGAAATCCGCCGACGGCAACGAATAGGGTCTGCCGACTGCCATAAGTTGCCGAAAATCCCGGATAGAAGGGAAGCGAAGAACCCGCATGAGCGACACCGAAGATCTCGCCGCGCTGAACGATCGCCTGATGGCCAAGAACCATGCGCTCGCCGAAGCGCTGAGCCGCGCCGGCAAGGAACTGACCAAGGCGAAGTCACAGCTCGCCCAGCTCGCTCAGCCGCCGCTCACCTTCGCCACCATGGTCAAGGTCGATTCCACCCGCACCGATGAAGACGGCATCCAGCACGCGTCGGCCGAAGTCATTTCCGGCACCCGCCGCATGGTGGTGCCTGTGGCCTCCAACGTCAACGCCGCCCGCCTGACCGCCGGGGCCACCGTGATGCTCAACGAGAAGCTCGTGCTGGTCGAGCAGCGCGATGCTGACACCGTGGGCCAGATTCGCAGTGTCAAGCAGGTACTTGACGACGGTCGACTGATCGTTACCGACGCCTCCGGCAATCCCGTGCTCATCCGCCGTTCCGGCGCGCTCGCGTATGCGGGCATCAATCAGGGCGACCGTATTATCGTCGATCCGTCCGTCCGCCTCGCCATCGAAGCGCTGCCCGCCGAGGGCGACAAGGATCTGGTGCTGGAGGAGACCCCGGATGTCACGTTCGCCGACATCGGCGGCCTGGATAGTGAGATCGGTCGTATCAGGGACGCCGTCCAACTGCCGTTCCAGCATCGTGCGCTGTTTGAGCGCTACGATTTGAAGCCGCCAAAGGGCGTGCTGCTGTACGGTCCGCCCGGCAACGGCAAGACGATGATTGCCAAGGCCGTGGCGAACGCCCTATGCGAGGGTGGTTACGATTCGAATGGCGACGGCGCAATCAGTCCGGCCGAAACCCATGTCAAGGGCGTGTTCCTGTCCGTCAAGGGCCCGGAACTGCTCAACAAATACGTCGGTGAATCCGAACGACTGATTCGCCTGATTTTCCAGCGCGCCCGTGAACGCGCCGCGGACGGCAATCCGGTGGTCGTGTTCATCGATGAGATGGATTCGCTGCTACGCACCCGCGGCTCCGGCGTCTCCTCCGATGTGGAGACCACGATTGTGCCCCAGTTCCTCTCCGAACTCGACGGCGTGGAATCACTCGACAATGTGATGGTAATCGGTGCCTCCAACCGCGTGGACATGATCGATCCGGCTGTGTTGCGACCGGGGCGTCTCGACGTCAAGATTCGCGTCGGCCGGCCCAAAACCAATCAGGCCATCGCCATCGTGGACCATTACCTCACCGACGACCTGCCTCTGGAAGATGGCGTCGACGCGCACGCCTTGTCCGCCGTGCTGGTGCATGACATCTACGGAACCTCCGAACGCCGCCATCTATGCGACGTGCAGGAGGAGAACGGCCAGTGGCATGCGTTGTTCCTGGCCGACGTGGTCTCCGGCGCGATGCTCAAGAACATCGTGGACCGGGCCAAGACCCGAGCGGTCAAGGAATCCATCGAAACCGGCTTGGACGTGGCACTCACCGTGCCGCTGCTCGCCGCCGCCGTGGAAGACGAATACCGCGAGACCCGCGATTCCATGGCCGACGTGGACCCCGAACAATGGTCGCGCATCAACGGCATGGACCCGATCCGCCGCATCCGCACCGCCGAATAGCTCAAGCTCAAGGAGCACTACATGACCGTTAAACGAGTGATGGGCACCGAAACCGAATACGCGGTATCCCTGAACACCCCGGACCGCTACAATCCGGTGCAACTGTCCTTCGACGTGGTGAACGGCGCTGCGGACAGCCACAGCAAATCCATCCGCTGGGACTACCGGCAGGAGGACCCGGTCAACGACGCGCGCGGCACCCGTCTCGAACGCGCCGCCGCCCGCCCGGACATGCTCACCGACGCCCCGCAGCTCAACATCACCAACGTGATCGCCCCCAACGGCGGCCGCGTCTATGTGGACCACGCCCACCCCGAATACTCGGCGCCGGAAACCACCGACCCGTTCGAAGCGGTCCGATACGACCACGCCGGAGACCTCATCATGCAGGCCGCCACCGAACGCGCCCGCAAACAGACTGGCACTCCCATTGCCCTGCATCGCAACAATGTGGATGGCAAGGGCTCCTGCTGGGGCACGCACGAGAACTATATGATGGCCCGCGCGGTGCCATTCGACTTGGTCACACGCCTGATGACCCTCCACTTCGTCACCCGCCAGATCTACGCCGGCTCCGGCCGCGTAGGGATTGGCGAGAACAGCGAGATCCCGGGCTACCAGCTCAGCCAGCGCGCCGACTACATCCACGCCAAAGTCGGCCTGCAAACCACCTTCGAACGCCCGATCATCAATACGCGCGACGAATCCCACTCCACCGATGCATACCGCCGTCTGCACGTCATCGTCGGCGACGCCAATCGCATGGAGGTGCCGCAGGCACTGAAACTCGGCACCACGAGCATGCTGCTGTGGCTGCTCGAACATGCGGACGAGGCCGGATTCGACCTGAACGCCTTCCTCGACGAACTCGAACTGTCTGACCCAGTCGAGGCCATACACACCGTTTCCCGCGACCTGACGCTGGGGGCAATCTTGCCGCTGGCCAACGGCGGCGAAACCAACGCATGGCTTATCCAGCTCAAACTGCGCCAAGCCGTCTACCAGGTTGCCGCACTGGTCGAAGGTACCGACACCGCCGGCGAACCCGCCTGGCCGGACAAATCCACCACATCCATTATGGCGATGTGGCAGCAGGCGCTCATCGACTGCGCCTCCATCCGCCATGCCGCCGACGATGACGAACGTCTGGCCATGACCGGCGAGGCCAGCCGCATCGAATGGCTGCTCAAATGGCAGCTGCTCGAAAAACTGCGCCGCAAAATCACCACAACGTCCGCACCCGGCGTGGCCAACGGATGGAATGATCCGCGACTGAAGGTCATCGACCTGAAATGGGCGGCGCTCGACCCCGCGGACAGCATCTTCACCAAACTCGAACCCCGCACCGAACGGGTGGTGAGCGCCGCCGACATCGCACGCGCCACCACCGAACCGCCGGAAGACACCCGCGCCTGGCTCAGGGCAAAACTCGTGGCGCAATTCGGCGATGAGGTGGCCGCCGCCAGCTGGTCCCGACTCACTGTTCGCGACCCGCGCGCCGCAGACGAGGGCGAGGCGGTCGAATTCTACGGCAATGCCGGCCATATGGCCGCTACCGACCATCACCTGTTCTCCCTCGACATCTCCGATCCGCTCGCCTTCACCAAGGCGCACTGCGAAACCGAACTCAATTCAGCCGAACACGCCATCGATCTGCTGAAGTCGCTGGCCATCAACGCCGAACGATAGACTTGGTAGCTATGGAAGAAACACGCGAAGAGACCCCACAGGACCTGCGCAACCTTGCGCTCAAAGTCGCCGGCCTGCTCGAAGAAGCCGGCCAGCATGCCCTCCACGACCAACTCAATCCGCGTAACCTCGCTCAGCCGAGCACCGAGAACGCGGACCGTGGCCCCCGCTACAAGCTTGAAGTGGACAACAAGATCATGCGCTTCATGAGCGCCAGAATCGCCGACATCGCCCACTTCGACGGCTTCTGGACCACCCGCCCCGCCGAAAGCCGCCCTGGCCAGCGTTACTGGTACATCGGCAAGATCGACGGTGTGATCAACTACGTACGTCGCATGAGCGAATGGACGGTGACCGCCGCCCTGTTCGAATTCGGCCCGGACAACGAGCCCAAGCCGATCATCGGCATCGTGCACGCTCCGGCCCTCGGCCTGACCTACCTGGCCGCCAGGGGAGCGGGTGCCGTGCGCATCCACAAAACCGCGGTCGGCGAGAAGCGCGACAAGGTCGTGCCGTCGATGACCTCCTCGCTGGATGGTTCTGTGCTGAGCTACGGCATGTCCTTCATCCCCAGCGAATCGCAGCGTGCGCTCGACGTGGCCTCCTCGCTCGCCGGACGCCCGGCCGACATCAAGCGCGTGGGCCCCGTCTCGCTCGACCTGTGCAAAGTGGCCGACGGCACCTATGACGCCTACTTCGAGCCGATGCTGCACGTGTGGGATATCGCGGGCATCGCCGCCGGCACCGTAGTGGTCTGGGAGGCACAGGGCACGCTGAGCCGTTGGGACGGCGAACGCATCCACTGGCGTCACGATAACGATGTAGTGGCCTCCAATGGACTCATCATCCGCGAACTGCAGCATTACCTGCAGCAGTATCCGTGGCTCGACTCCATCAACCAGCGATAATTTTTTGACTCCTCCGGCTCCCCTCGGGTGAGGGGAGCCGTCGGCCGAAGGCTGACTGAGGGGAGTTTGACAGCCCAAAAAGAAGACAACATGCCACAACAATTCGAACAACCTCAAGCACAGCAGGCCGCGTCTCAGGAAGACGACGCCCTCGCCACCACGCAGGCCGCCGCCCAAACCGAGTCCACCGACCAAGCCGACGTGTTGGACGACATCCTCGACGACATCGAATCCGCCTTGGAAACCAACGCCGAGGAATACGTCAACAGCTTCGTGCAAAAAGGCGGCGAGTGATGCCCCAACTGCGTGACAGCGGCACCCGCTCCCTGCACGCCACGGAACCCGTACCATCCGCCGAGATGGACGGGTTCTGCCGTATTTTCGGCGTCGAAACCGAATACGGCGTGGCGGTCACCGGTGCCGAACGCCCCGTGGACGCCGGCCAGGTGGCGATGACCATGTTCCAGCCCATCGTCTCCCGTTCCCGCTCCACCAACACGTATCTGGCCAATGGCTCACGTCTGTATCTGGACGTCGGATCCCACCCCGAATACGCCACCGCCGAAGCGCGCGACCCGCGCGAGGCCCTGGCCCAGGACCTCGCCGGCGAACACGTGATGCGCAACCTAGCCCTGAAGGCCCAGCGCAAGCTGCGCGAATCCTACGGCGCACACGCCACGATCCATGTGTTCAAAAACAACGTCGACTCCGCCGGCCACGCCTTCGGCTGCCACGAAAACTACCTGGTCCGCCGCTTCGTGCCGTTGGAGACCATCGAACACCAGCTGCTGCCGTTCCTCATCACCCGCCAGCTGTACACCGGTGCCGGCCGCATGACCCCGGACGGCTTCCAGATCACCCAGCGCGCGGACTTCCTGGACGAGGCCGTCTCCTCGGCCACCACCCGCTCCCGCCCGATGGTCAACACGCGCGACGAACCGCACGCCGACCCCGACTCCTTCCGCCGGCTGCATGTGATCATCGGCGACTCGAACCGTTCGCAATGGTCCACATGGATGAAGCTTGCCGTCACGCACCTTGTGCTGTGCGCGATCGAAGACGCCTTCCGCCATGGCGTTCCGTCCGGATTCGAGCAGTATGCCTTTGCTGATCCGGCTGCCGCCAATCGCACGGTCAGTCGATTCCTTGACAATCCGCGCGCCGAACTGACGCTCGAATCAGGCGAATCCGTGTCCGCACTGGGTCTGCAGCGCCGGTATTATGCGGCGGTCAAGGCCTTCATCGAAACCCATGGCGATGCGCTGGCAGGTTCGCTGCCGGCCACCACGATCGACACGATTATGGGGGAGTGGAGCCGCGTTCTGGACGCGCTGGAGCGTGGTGCATACGATGCGCTCGCCGACCGCGTGGACTGGGCCGCCAAGAAGCGTCTGTTCGACGCGCTCAAACGCCGTCGCCCGGACGTCACCTTCGCCCAGATGGAACAGCTTGAGCTCGACTACCACGACATCGCCAACGGTCGCCTGTACGGTTCGCTCGTAGCCCGCAACCAGATGCGTGAGCTGCTGACAGGAGACAACGTGGAATACGCCGTGCACAATCCGCCGACCGACACCCGTGCCGCCCTGCGTGGCCGGTTCGTGGACGCGGCCCTGAACGTCGGAGCCCAGTTCTCCGCCGACTGGACCCACCTGACCCTGACCGCCCCCGAACGCCGGGAAGCCATACTCCTCGATCCCTTCGAGGCCGAGCCCACCCTGGGATTCGAGCAGCTTATGGAAGCGCTGAACTAGTCCGGAATAATACGGTTGGACAACACGTCACAGCACCACAACAAAAAGACCCCGACCATCTCGGTCGGGGTCTTTGTCGTCAGTAATGCTCGAAGTAATCGCTACGAGCAGAAGGTCACTCGGTGACGGCCTTCTTCAGCAGGGAGCCAGCGGAGATACGAACGCCGTAGGAAGCCGGAATGTCAATCTGCTCGCCAGTGCGCGGGTTGCGGCCGGTGCGAGCGGCGCGCTTGACGCGCTCAGCGGAGAACAGGCCGGTGAGCTTCAGGCCTTCGCCGGACTTCATGGCCTCGACGAACACATCCTGGAAGGCGTTAACAGCAGCCTCGGCCTGAGCCTTGGTCAGGTTGGACTTCTGGGCGATCTTCGAAACGAGGTCAGACTTGTTGTATGCCATAAAGCATCCTTCTTGGGTCAGGGGACAAGCACTTTTGCTTAGTCCATGTTGTCATCAATGATACTAGCGCATGTTTATGCGAAAACCCGCGTTTTATAAGGTTTTCACATCTATTTCCCCGAGGGGTATGAAAATAGACGAATCAGACAAGATTATGCTTGTCAAGCCACTTCATGGCCGCCGCGCCCAGCGGAATGCGCAGCCAGTAGAACACCACGCGGTGCAGCAAAGTGGCGGAAAGCGCCACGCCCTGCGGCACTCCGACCGCCACGAATGCGAAGGTCAGCGCGGCTTCCACGCCGCCCAAACCACCGGGGGTGGGCACTGCGGAACCCAACGCATAGGCCAGCATGAACACGAACGTCGTTTCAATCGGATTCGATGAATAGCCGAACGCTTGCAGGGCCGCCCAGAAAGCGAGCCCAGTGGTCGCGTTCTGGAACAGCGCGCCCAGGCAGCTGACTGTGAGCTGTCGGGGCTGGGAAAGCACGTCCAGCAGCTGGTTGATATACGTCTTGGCCAGCGGCATAAGACGACGGGTCACCCAGTGGCGCAACGGCGGAATCATCATCGCAATGGACAGCACCACGACCACAACGCCCAGCACGATAACCAACGTGTTTGTCGGGATTGCGCCGGAGAACATGTTGCGGCCGGTGAACAGGCCGATGATGACCAGCATGGAGAAGTACACGGCGTAATACACCACGAGCGCGGCGCTCATAATTGCGGTCGCCTGGGTGTTGCGATAGCCGGATTTGCGCAGGAACTGCAGGTTGACGAACGAGGGGCCCACGCCGGCTGGCATGGATACGGTGGCGAAGCCGCCTGCCACCTGGCTCATGAAGACGCCCATATTGTCACGCTTGTGCCGCGCCATCAGGGAACCGAGCGAAATCGACGAGCCGATCCAGCCGCAGACACCGAACGCGAGCGTCACCACCGCCATCAACGGGTTGGCGTTGGTCAGCGCGGTGATGATCTCCTCGGGCTTCAGTTGGGTGAAGACCACGACCACGGCCACGATGACCAGCAGCATGGTGATCATCGAACGCCAGGAGAATCGGGCCAGCGTCACCGGTTCGGCGGATTCCACCGTCTCCTCGTCAGCCAGCGCGGTGATACGACTCCTCAGGCCCTTGAGCAGCTGCTTGTCCCAGGATTCCAGCGCGCGCGTGGGGGAGGGGACCGCGACCTTCTGAATGAACGGGGCCAAGGCCGTCAGAGTCGTGTCTCCCCACCGCCTCGCGGGCGGCCTCCACCGCCGGTTCCACGCCGATCAGCGCGGCGAACAGCACTAGCAGCTGAACTTTGTCGAGCGCGGTGTTGGCCGGACCGGAAGCGTTGTCGCCGTTGAGCCAGCCGGCAATCACGGCGGTGCCGTCTTCAAGCCGGGCGAGCGTGTCCGGCGTGATGCGCCGGTGCGTATAGCCGCGCCGGCTCGCCACGGACAGGTAGCGCATGTAGGCCACGGCATCCGCCTTGGTAAGCGTGTTCAGGTTGGCGGGCAGCTCGATGGTGTGTGCATCCAGCACCAGAATCGCGGATTCGTCGGTATCGGCGATGCCGTAGGGTGCGGGCGCGGGCAGTTTGATATTGTGCAGACCCAGCAGCATGGCGAAATGATGCTGAACGGCGTCGCGCACGGAACGATCGCGTCGAATGGACACGCTGGTAAAACGCACCCAATCCCAGAGTTGCTTCAGATAGCCGACGGTATGGGTTTGCGCGTCGATGACGGAAACGATAAAACGACGGTTATTCGCGGTCTCCACATCGTAGATGCGCGAGCCTTCCGTCAAATCGTCATCCAACGTGGCAGACAATGAGCCATGGCTGATTCCGGGCTCCTGATGCCGGATGAGTGAGGTGGTCTCTAATCCGATGCTTGAGAGCACCGCGACGAGATCTTTGCCCCACACGCCTTTATTCTGCGTGCCGACCACGAATCGGATAAGCATGCCCACCGTGCGACCGGCGGCCATCGAAACCAGCATGCCGGTAACCGAATGCCACGAAAGCACCACCATCACCGCGGCGATGGCATACAGGATATTCCAACTCCATTTGACCGTGGAGCGGGTACGGCGTGGCCCGGCGGCGGTCAGGAAGGACGCCATGCCGGCGTAGATGTCGGGCAACAGCCCGGAGCCGTATGAGGTGGCGGCTGAGACCAGTGCCATTGGCAGGGTGAAATCGTTCAGACTGCTGATTGCCGTCGATATGACCCACACAATGCCGTATCCGGCAAACATGGCCAGCGCGGACACCGCAGCTTGCAGCCATTCGCGGGCCAAGAGCAACTGAGCGAGCACGATAACTACGATGACCGTGGTGGCCAGCTGCGTCAGTACGGTGGAGGGGAAAGCGGCCAGCCAGTTGATGGCTTGGGCGGCGGTATGCGCGTCGGATTCGACGCCGCGCGTCATGCCGCCCAGATACACGGCGAACACCATGACCACGGCGGCCATCAACAGCGACAGACCGGCCCGGGTCAGATCGCCGAAGTCGCGCGTGCGGCGCGGAGCGATGTCGTCGATGTACGGTCCGGAATCGTTGCTGTCGTCGGTTGCCGGGCTGTCCGGTCCGCTGACAGCAAAACTGGCCGACCGGCCGTCACCAGAGGCGATCGGCCGGTCGGTAGTGGAGGAGGTCGCCTTGTCCGGGCGATCTTCCGTAGTGGACTGCTCCTGTTCAGTAGTCATGAAATGGTTACCTGACGCCTGTCCTTGTTCGGTTCAGTTTGCGGTTTGGTTTGTGACTCAGCGCAGTAGTGTGGTGGATGCGATGGGCTCGAGGGACTCGCATCGCGCCTATCTCAGCGGCCGAAAGCGACGAGCTGGCTGGCCACACCGGTGTAGGTGGCGGGGGTCAGAGCCTTCAAGCGAGCGGCGGTTTCCGGGTCGAAGGACTGCTGGTCGATGAACTGCTCGACCTGTTCCTTGTTGATGGTGTGGCCGCGCATAAGCTCCTTGACCTTCTCGTACGGCTTATCCATGCCCGGCAGGCCCTTGAGCTCGCAGGCGCGCATGGCGGTCTGGATCGGCTCGCCAAGCACCTCCCAGTTCTCATCCAGCTCACGCTCGATGACGTGGGTGTTCGGGTGGATGGACTCAAGGCCACCCATGAGGTTGGTCAGGGCGAGCAAGGAGTAGCCGAGCGCGGAACCGATGTTGCGCTGGGTGGTCGAATCGGTCAGATCGCGCTGCCAACGGGATTCCACCAGCGTGGCGGAGAGGGTGTCGAGCAGCGAGCAGCTGATCTCGAAGTTGGCTTCGGCGTTCTCGAAACGAATCGGGTTGACCTTGTGCGGCATGGTGGAGGAACCAGTGGCACCCTTGACCGGCACCTGGGCGAACACGCCGCGGGAGATGTACATCCACACGTCCACGCACAGGTTGTGCATGATGCGGTTGGCGTGGGAGACGGTGGAGTACAGCTCGGCCTGCCAGTCGTGGCTTTCGATCTGCGTGGTCAGCGGGTTCCAGGTCAGGCCCATGCGGTTCGTGACGAACTCGCGGGAGACAGCGATCCAGTCGACATCCGGGCATGCGGCCAAGTGGGCACCGAACGTGCCGGTCGCGCCGTTGATCTTGCCCAGGTACTCCTGGTTTTCGATGTGCTTGAGCTGACGGTTCAGACGGTAGACGTAGACGGCGAGCTCCTTGCCGAGTGTGGTCGGCGTGGCCGGCTGGCCGTGGGTGAGAGAGAGCAGCGGCATATCCTTGAATTCCTCGGCCTTGCCGGCGAGGTGGTCGATGATGCGCTTGAACTCCGGGGTCCACACGTTTTCCATCGCGTTCTTGACGCAACGGGCGATGGAGAGGTTGTTGATGTCTTCGGACGTGCAGGCGAAGTGCACGAGGGTCTTCAGCTCGTCGTTGATGTTGGTCAGCTCGGCCGGAGCCTTGTCGATCTGATCATCGATGTAGTACTCCACGGCCTTCACATCGTGGTGGGTGATGGCCTCATGAGCGGCGTGCTGCTTGATGCCTTCGGCGCCGAAGTCCTCGGGAATGGCGCGCAGGAAGGCCTGCTCTTCGGCAGTGAACGGCTTGACGCCGTCAACGATCGGCTGGTTGCCGTTGCCCTCAAAGCCGTTGGCCAGAAGAATCATCCATTCGACTTCGACACGCATGCGTTCGCGGTTCAGGGCAGGTTCGCTCATGTATTCGACGAGCGGGGCGGTGGCCTTGTGATAACGGCCGTCGAGTGGGGTCAATGCGATTGCGGGGGAAATATCGGTAAGCTTCATAACCTCCAAGGGTACTTCCAGCCGTGAACCGAGCGGCTATACTGTGGTGCGGCGTTCCCGCCCGAGCCGCACAGGTCAAGGAACGCCCGTGGTCCGATTACTGTGTGCGGCCTTTAAGGCTAGGAGATCACCATGCCTGCAACCACCATTCATACTCTTCCGAAACGTCCGATTGCCGTATCGTCACTGAAATGGCAGCCGTTGGATATCGCGGTCGGTGCCACGCTGGGTGCGGCCTGCGGCGTGATCTTCTGGGGATTCAACTTCGCGTACATGCCGATCTCTTCGGTATTCGGCGCGATTCTGCCCGGTTTCGCCAGCATCGTGCACGCCGTCTGGTACTTCTCCGGTACGCTGGCGGTGCTGATTCTGCGCAAACCCGGAGCGGCGCTGTACGTGAACCTTATCGGCACGCTGGTCGAAACGGTGATTGGTAGCCAGTTCGATTTGGGCTTCGTGATTATCTCGGCGCTGTTGCAAGGTGTTTTCGCTGAGATTCCGTTCGCCTTGACCCGTTACCGCATGTTCAATCTGCCGATTTCCATTGCATCCGGTGCGTTGGTCGCCTTGGAATACGGCACATATCTGATGCTGTTTCGCTACGTGGGTGTGTCATTCGTCAGCCCGCGTGGCATTGTGCACATGATTTCCGAGGTCACCGGCGGCGTGCTTATCAGCGGCGTGATGGCCTGGTATCTGATGCTGGCCATCGCCAAAACCGGTGTGCTCGACCGCCTCGCATCCGGCCGCGCACTCATCGAGCGACGCGCCTGACACTCTTTGCGCGCCACTTTCCCGGGAATGTTGCGCTGATAGAGGGGGTTTCGGGCATGCTAGCGCAACAATCCCGGGAAAGTGGCGCTAGCCGCGTCTCTGCGGTGATTGCATTGTGGGGTAGCCGATTGATGCTAAGCATTGACAAGTTGATGTGCCCGTTGCCGTGAGACCCCGAGTATATCGCCTATTTGCTGTAGGGCGAGACCCATGCCATGTAGTTCTTGTGCTGCGGCGCGAGTTTCCCGCGCTGCGTTCGATCTGCATTCCGCTTCTTCCTTGCGCAGTCGCCGAGCTTCATCAAGATGCTCCTGCACGGATTGCGGCAGCTTTGTCTCTACGGTGAGTGCGAAATCAGCATCTTGTGTCATGACGGTGATAAGGTCGCGTGCCATACTTTCAATCTCTGCTGTTGTTCTTGCCTGCGTGAAACCGATACCGGGAATCTCAAGAATCCAGTATTTTTCGCCAGGGCGAACGATGACCTGATATGTTTTCACTGCTGATACCAGCCTTTCCCGAGTTTGGCTTCTGCTTCTTTGCAAATAATGTCCGCGAGGTTGTTGTCGATTTCGTTATGTCGTGGGATGGGGAATCATAAGTCCGTCGAGTTGGAATATCTCATGACTCCCTCCTTGCCTGATACTTTCAAACGTGACATTCTTGCGTTCTGCCGCTTGCTTCATCAGTTTGATGAGCCATCTCCTACTCGTCATTATATTGTTAACTCCTTTCTTGACAACTCTGTCAAGTGTGGTATTTACTTTTAACCGCCGAACGTGCTGAACTCGGTGGTTCGCTCGCTAGGGGCAATGGTCGCGGACTGGGTCATGCGGCTTGGTAGTAGCGGGTTTCCTTGAGCTCTCCGTTGATAACTTCCTGGAAATGGGCTTCGTGGCGTTGCACGGCGGGGGAGCCGAGGTCGGTGGCGTTCTGATAGGCGGCCTGATGGTATTTGATCCAGTGCGACAACTCCCTGCCGTTGGTCGAACCAGCCACGGGTGCGGCGTCATATGGGGTCAGGCCGGTGATGGGCGTTGCGCCGGGAGTGCATGAGCCGTCCGAATGCACTGTGGATGGTGTTGCCGCGGGCGCGGGCGATACATGCCCTTGTACGGTGAGCCAGTTATCGGTGACCGGGTTGGCGGCACCATCCAGTGCGGCGACCAGTTCATCATCGATTTCCACGCTGGTGACCCACGTGCGTTGCGGAATCGGATGATTGGCCACCGGCGATCCGGCTGTCACCACATGCTCGATGGTATATTCCTCCGCCCAATCCGAGGCAAGCGTGGCGGCAACGATACCACCCTGGGAATGGCCGATCAGCGCCACGGGCTCATCCTTGCCGATGCCTGCCTGACGCATCGCCTCGGCAACCATGCGAGCGCTGTCCGCTTTCCTGCGGCGCTCCTGATCGGCGCTCATCAGTTCCACGTTCTGCGCCCAGCCAAATGGTGAGTCAGGCTGTCCATCGGTACCCGGGATGGTGACCAGCCAGGAGTTGGTTCCATCAGATCGTTCATAGCGTTGAATGGCGATGGTCCCATATTCGAGTCCGCTGTTCAGCTCGATTTTGCCGAGCCGCTCTTCGGCGAGCCTGCGCAGATTCTCCATTGACTCGGCCACCGATCCGCTTGCGCGGACAACGTCGGCATTCGCCTGCACCTCGCGCACGTCCAGATGATTGCCTTGGACGACGTCTTTCGCCGGGCCGGAGAAATTGGCGATTTTCCCCGCAGCCTTGTTGACCTCATCGGTGTGCGCAATGCTCTTGCCGATAGGTACGCCGCCAATGATTCCGCCCGCGCCGCTAAGCACTCCTCCTGGAACGGATAGGTGAACGTGGACATCCATGCCGAATTCGGTTTGCCGTCAATAGTCCAGCCGGCCAGAAAGCCGCCCGCCGCCACAGCGGCAACACCCACCGCGGCATATCCCGGTTTGGCCTGTGTGCCGGCCTGCAATAATTCGGTAAACATGCGCCGAGCCGTCATCTCCGCCTGAGAATACAGAGAGTGTGCGCGAATCAGCAGATCGGCCGCGCCACGCAGATCATCGCTCAACCGCTGACATGCCGTTGCATGGTCATAACACCGATTGCCCAGCGCGGCATATGGTGCAGTGACATGGCCGGGAACAACGGCGCTCGGATCGCCCGACTGCAAGGTGACGCACATCGGCGCACTATGCCGATGTGACTGCAACTGTAATGCGGCCGATTCCCAAGCCGTGGCTATGGCCGCAAATCCTGCCGCCTCGTCATCGAGAGCCTTGGCTATGACGACATATTCTTCAAGAGTGGCTGGCGCATATCCCACTCCGCCGTAAACGGACGATTCCACTTGCCAGTAATCGTGCTCGCTCATGACGACCCCCAAGCCAATCGGTGGGTGGTCTCCATGTCTTGCGCGAGACTGGCCGAATACTGTGCGGTGCGACTGAGCCGCGATCGGAATAGATCGGCGGCTTTACCGGTCCACACGATGTTGCTGGAGCGGTTCACGGCCACCGCCGTCTGGTCCGATTGCGCCAGTGTGGCCGCACGCTGGACGGACATGAGGTCGCGACTACGCCGTACCGCCGCATGGCAAGGGCAAGTGCCGTAATCGAACGGCGTCACCGTATTGTCGGCAAAGCCGCCGGTGGGATCGATGGGTGCTGGGTTGCTGGTGTAGGTATTCATATATCCAGCTAAAAGGACAAGACTCATGCTTGTCCAGCCAGAACGACCAATGTGGTTCTAGCTTGCCGATTTTGGGCGAAGTTATCCCCAAGTGTTGTGCATAGTCGTAACGATTATCCACAAATAGCCTGTTTGGACATACCTTGGATCAGCCATGGCCTATCGAAAAATTGGACAAACGTCAAAGCCGACAGCCGAAACCGGGAAACAGCCGCGATAAAGCCATGACCCATGAGGGTGTGAGAAAAAGAACAACTGTGAACGACTGCTTACCACGGCTTGGTGGCCCCGGTACCCTTGTTCTGCGTCGCTTTCTGCTCGGATTGGGTGGTGTTCGACTGGGTATCGGTGGATTGCTGATTGGCCTTCATCAGCTCCTCGACCTGCTTCTTCTGTTCGTCGGTCAACGCGCCGCCCTTTTTGGCATTGGATGAGGAACTCTCGGATTGCTGTGCCGACTGGGCTTGCCCGGAATCGGAACCGCTGTTCTGCGCCTCGGCCTGTTTCAGGGTGATCTTTGTCAGCTCGGAAGAAATCGAAGCATTGGCGTCGATGGCGTCCTTGACTTGCGGCAACAGAAGCGTGCGCATTCGCCCGGCCTCGGCGAATTGCGCATCGGTCTGCTGCTGTTGCGCCTTGAGCGTGGTGATATCCGTGGACTCGTCCTGAGCCGCTTTGATATTGGCGTTCAATGATGCGGTGGCCTGATTGAACGTAATCGAAGCGGACAGGTTTACTGCCGCCACGCCGGCAACCAGCAACAGCAATACGGCGCCACAAGCCAGGACGATACGTGTCCAAAGCGGGCACTTCGCCCGCATCCGAGTATTCGCCGAGCCATCGTTCTCGTGGATTTCGTTACTGTTTCTCACAGCAGTCTCCTTGAGGTTGCGATCCATGCACCGACTTCCATGGCAAGCAATATCGCCAACGCAATGGCCAGCGGCCATACCACCGGCGTGGTGCGTGTGCGCTCCTTGACCGTGGTGGTCATGCGCCACTGCTTCGATGACTTGGCCGAAACCGAATCCGCCAAAGTCTGTGAAGCGTTCACGGCCACATACGTGCCACTGATCTCGTCGGCAATGTCTTTAAGGTTCTTCTCATCCATCTTGGAGATGCCGGGTTCGCCGGTATCCGGGTCGACCACCCAGTGGTCCGTGGTGTTGGAATCGCCGGCACTGACGCCATCGGCGATGACGGGAATCTTGCCGCCCTCGGTCGAGCCGACGCCCACGGTAAACCCATCATTGAGATACTGGCGCAGTGACGAGAACGTACGACGCGTCACATTCGAGGTCTGTTCGCCGTCAGTGATGAGGTACAGCACAATCGCATCATCCGGGTGCGCTTCACGAATCGACTTCGCGGTCAGCAGCAATTGATCGATCGGAGCATCCAGACTGGAGCCCGCTGACACGGATGTGGCTTCCACCGCCAACGTGTTGGCCCAATTATCGATGGCCGGCGCATCCGGGGTCAGCGGCACATCAAGCGTTCCCGAAGCACCGAACCGTAACGCCGCGAAACTGGCGTCCGGATAAGCGGCGGTCACATCATGCACGGCCTGACGTGCGGCATCGATGCGGGTAATGGTCTTCTCGGACCCGTATGTGGCATCGGCCACCGCCATCGACCCGGTGGTATCCACCGCCACGATGACGTCGGTGGCATTGATGGCCTGTGAGGTGGTAGACGATACCACGCTGGGAGTCAGTACCATCACCGCGACGATGAGCAGCATTAGCGTACGTCGTATGCAAGCCCACGCGGTCTCGTCACTGGAAGCACGGCGACGAACAAACAATACGATTTCGAGAATGGCCAGTACGGCGAGCCCGGCCGCCAGCAGTCCGCCGGCGACCCAGCCCAAGGCGGGGGAGAAGGTGAATCCGTTCATCGCCTCAACCTCCATGCACATACGATCCAGATAATGAGTATCACGGCCAGAGCAAGCGTCCACAGACCGGGAGCGTCCACCATTGAGGATTTCGCCTTGTTCTCCACATCCGTATCTCTACGTGACTGAATATCCCGTACCAGCTCATCTATCGACGCGCCATTCGATTGGGTGAGGAAGATGCCTCCATGCGACTCGATCGCGGACTTCATATCCGTTGTGGTTTGGTCCGATTCACTGGCTTTCGGCCCGGAATACAGGCCGTCCACGGTGATTTTGGTCTGCTGGGTCAAATCCAACGCTTCGGTCAGCGAATAGGTGGCTTGCCCGACACGACGTTGTCGGTGGCCAGCACGATGGATGCCGCACGCTGACGGTCGGCATTCGCATGATTGGCTTCGCCATAAGCGAAACCGGGGAGCATCGCCGCGCAAGACACCACGCCGTCGCCAATCAAGGAGGTGGCGTCCTTGCGGTTCTGCGTGCCTTCGAGCCAATTGGCGATGTCCTGATATTCGGCATCGGACATCTTATCGATGTCATCCTGCGACTCGACGCCTTTCAGCGCCTTGCTGGCGGAGGTCAACTGTTTGGTGACCAGTTCGTAGTCGTCGGTCAGCGGGAACACCGTGCGTGAGGTCGAGTTGAAGATACTCAAACCGATACGTTCCCCCTTGAAATGCTTGACCAGTTCCAAATAGGTATCGATGACCTCGCGATCATAGGGGAGCGTGGACCCCGACACATCCAGACACAGGACGATATCTCGGCTGGAAGCGCGTTCGTCACCGGCATCCACTTGGCTGGGGCGAGCCACCAGCACAATGGCCAGCGCCAGCGCAAGCACCAGCACGCTGATGGCGAGACGGCCCAAAGCGCGCCATTGACGGAACAGGCGGGAAGCGTGCTCGGTATTGAGATCGTCGTCCATCGAGAATACAGGGGTGTCGTCGGCGGCGTTACGGCGGGCGAACACGACAATCAGCACGATAATCGCCAGCGTCGCCAAGACGCCGGCCAGAGCGGCCCAAGGCCAATGCCATGCCAGCATCATGAACGCCACCTTTCCACCAGATTCGCCACCCACTCGGCGGCCTGCTGCACGCTGGTCGTCTGGGCGATTCGGTTGCGGGCATCATCGGCAAATTCCGGTGGATACAACGCGCCAATGGTCTGCTTCAATGCGTCCAATCCTTGGCGATTCGCGGGCGTGCGATTCAGGTACGCCAAATCGGTCAGCGTACTGGAACTAAGCTCCTTGCCTGATGCGGAACCGGCGAAATCACGGGCGATGACGGACAATTCGACGAAAGCCTCATGCCGGGGCAGTGCTCCGGATTCATGACGGGCCACCACATCGTCGATGCGGGCACGCCACTCGGCCTTGGAGCTGGCATTGCTATGAGCGCCACGCGCGCGGTCGCTGTTCCGAGGTTTGCGTGCGGGGCGAGACAGCATGATGATCAACGCGATCAGACCTACCGCCAGCAACAGGCATGCGACGATGGCCACCACCAGGGGAGTGGTCAAGGCCAACGACTCCACGGGCCTGAGATCGCCGGGATCAGTGGCGAGCGGGATGATGGGGAACATGCTGTGCATCATAGATCACCAGCCAAAGTCAGTCCGACCAGTTCGGGTGCAGTACCCAGTCTATTGCGTGTGGTGCGGGCCAATGCCCGGGACACCAGGGCGACGAAACGATCGAACATGGATTCGCTGGATGCGGATCGAATGATATGGGAACCGGCACGGGTGAGCTCCTGTTCCAAAGCCGCGGCCATATACGCGCGATGAGTATCGACCTCGGCCGCTGCCTTGGCGTTGCGCAGGAATGCCGGCACACGCCGTGCACTCAAGCCGTCGGTGGGAGCGTGGCGGGATGAGACGGCCTTGAACGGATTCATCGTCGCCACATCGATCAGCACCATCGGATGGGTGCGGGTAATACGACGGATCGTGGTGATATGCCGCTCCTCCATCGCATGCTCATCGGTGGCCAATACGATCAATGCCTCGCGATCCTTGATACGGCGCGCATATTCCAGCAGCGCGTCGATATTACGGTGATGATTCCAATCACGGTCAAGCGCCTTGTCCAGCGTGCGTTCGAACTGCGCGAACCCACCGTTGAACGGTACGCGGGTGATGCTGGACTCATCGCCGAACACCAGCGAAATATCGTCCGACCGGCGCAACGACAGTGCGGCGAACATACGCAGCGCATTGGCGGCAACCTGCCATGCGCGTTCTCCGGAAGGGCATACGCCAGTCATCTCCAGGCCCACGTCCATCAGCAACCAGACCCGTGACGTCGACAGGCGCTCGCGCTCGACCACCATGGGGCGGCCTTGGCGGGCGCTGGTCTTCCAATCGATAAGACGGGATTCGTCGCCTGGCTCATAGGCATGCACATCCATCGCATCGCCGCTGCCGCCGCGACGCCCGGATGCGTGTTCGCCCTCCAGCGCGCCCAAAGCCTTCCTTACGGTAGGCAGGCTCAGCTGAGTGCCAAGGGCCTCGATCTTCTTGCGAACGGAATCGGAACTCACGGAACAGGAACCGTTTCGACGATCTTGTCGACGATCTGATCGCTGACCACGCCATCGGCCAGTGCCTCGAACGTCAGCATAATACGGTGGCGCAGCACCTCATGAGCGAACGCCTTGAGGTCCTCGGGTACCACATAGTCGCGCCCGGACAGCAACGCCTTCGCCTGGCCGATACGGGTCAAGGCGATGGTGGCGCGCGGCGAGGCGCCCAAACGCACCAAGGACGACAGTCCCTTGATGGGGCGGGAGCCGGCACCTCGTGACGTGGCGGTGATATCGACCGCATAACGCATGATCGCGTCGGAAACATGCACGCGGCGTGCCGCCTTGCGCAAAAAATCAACGTCGGACACGGAAATGCGTTCGCCGGTGATGGTGTCGGGACCGATCATATCGGAGCCGCGGCGGGTGAGCATGGCCAGCATCCGAGCCTCTTCGTCGGGCGAAGGATAGGTCATGACGGCCTTCATCATGAAACGATCCATCTGGGCTTCGGGCAGGTTGAACGTGCCCTCCTCCTCGATCGGATTCTCGGTGGCGATCACCATGAACGGCTTGGGCAAGGCGATACGCTGCCCGCCGATGGTCGTGGCACCCTCGGCCATGGCCTCAAGCATGGCGGACTGGGTTTTGGCATTCGAACGGTTGATCTCGTCCAGCAGTACGAAATTGGCGTGAATCGGACCGATCTGCGTGGTGAACTTCTGCGACGCAAAATCGAAGACCTGCGTGCCCACCAGATCAGATGGCATGAGATCAGGAGTGCACTGCACGCGCTTGAACGAGCCGGATACGCAGGTGGCGAGCGTCTGGGCGGCCGTGGTCTTGGCCAAGCCCGGCACGGATTCGATAAGAATATGCCCGCCGGCCACCAAGGTCACGATAAGCGATTCGCGTAGATTATCCTGACCACCAGTGTCTGGGCGAACCTCGCCCGAATGGCGTCGGCCAGGATACGTGCGCGTTTGGCGTCATCGGCACCCAGCGGAGCCGACACGCCGGGCGCGGGAACGGCGACCGGTCGTGCGGCGGTGGTCGGCGAAGGTATGTTCGGTTGCGTGGGGAACAAAGTCATGCCCCCCACTGTAACTACTCACAATGACTGTTGGCCTGCCTAAAGAGTCCAATCCACCGGGTCGGCACCCATGGTGACTAGGGCTTGATTGGCTCTGGAGAATGGTTTGGAGCCGAAGAATCCGCGGGAAGCGGACAGCGGACTCGGATGAGGCGATTTGATAATGAGGCATTGGTCAGCAATGGCTCGAGGCTTTGCGCATTACGCCCCCAGAGAATCGCCACCAGCGGCTGGGGCTTGCCGTCGGCGTCCGTGCGCGCGTTCAACGCACGAATCGCGGCCTCGGTGACTTCCTCCCAGCCTTTGCCCTGATGCGAATTTGGCCGCCCGACGCCGACAGTCAGACATCTGTTGAGCAACATCACCCCACGTTCCGTCCACGGTGTCAGATCGCCGTTGGTGGGCATGGGCACCCCAAGGTCGTCAACCAATTCCTTATAAATATTGACCAGGCTTTTCGGCAGCGGGTGAACATTTGGCGCCACGCAGAAGCTCAAACCCACCGGGTGACCCGGGGTCGGGTAGGGGTCCTGGCCGACAATCAGCACCTTGATGGAATCGAACGGGATGGTGAACGCGCGCAGAATATTGTGGCTTGCCGGCAGCCACGGACGCCCGGCGGCGTTTTCCGCACGAAGAAAAACGCCCATATGGTGGATGGTGGGCTCCACGTCGGCCAAGGCATGGGCCCACCCTGGCTCTACCAGTTCGCTCAATGGTTTGATCATGACTCACCACTGTAGTCAAACGTGCATATCCGGTGCATGGGGCGTGGTGTGGTGGACTGATGAGTTGTTTGCCGATTACACTCATGGGTAGTTTTGATAGGAAGAAAGGGCGATTATGGCACGCGACACGATGACCTACGAATCCTATGAACCGGATTCCTTCGACAATCCTCCGAAGGGACCGGTGGGAGTTCACCGTGGCGCTCGTTCGGTAATGGCCCGCCTCTGCCCGTTCATCGTCGTTATTCTGGTGGCCGCGCTGTGCGGTGTCGGGGCCTGGGCATGGATTTCCGGAGAATACAAGAATGTAGTGGGAGGATCGTCCCAGACGGCGACCACGTCCAAGTCCGATTCGTCCAGCAAGGCTGAGACCAAGAACAGCACCAAGGATGATTCCTCGTCCACTTCGACCGATTCGTCCAAGGACTCGACTTCGGATTCGGCAAAGTCCGATACCGACAGGGACACGACATCCTCGAATGAGAATCAAAACTCCGATCAGCAGTCTCAGCAGTCCGAAGCCATCGCGACTGTGAATAAGGCCACGCAGGTGCGTGTGGTCAACGCCACAGGAATCCAAGGATATGCGGGTCAGCAGGCCGATGTGCTGCAGACCGCCGGTTACACCAGTGTCGAGGCGACCAATCCGAGCGGCACATTGCCGGCTTCTTCCGTGGTGTGGTATCAGAATGAGACCGATAAGGCCACCGCTGAGGATGTGGCGACCACGCTTGGCATTTCGGCTGTGGAGCAGGTGCAAGGACTCGCCGTTCCCATTACGGTGGTGTTGCTCAACTAGCGTTGTTGATGCGCCCCTGATATCGGCGAGAAATACATCGAAAACTGTGAGCGTTCTCACGCCTATGGAATAATTCGTACCGAAAATGTGCCACTGCGGTTGAGATTGTTCCCTCGTCACTGTACAATCGTCATCTAGTCGCGAGGTAGGGGGAGCGCGATGCGGTTCTTTCTACGTTCCCTATAGGTTTTGTGTCGCGACGCCCAAGGGAACAAAGGAAAGACCAGATATGGCACAAGGTACCGTGAAGTTCTTCCTTGCCAAGAAGGGGTTCGGGTTTATCCAGCCGGACGACGGCGGCGAGGACGTTTTCGTGCACTACGCGGAAATCAAGGACGACGGCAGCACCAATAAGTTCAAAATGCTGTACGAAGGCGATCGCGTGGAGTATACGCCCGCTTCGTCCGGCAAAGGCACGCAGGCAAAGGATGTTGTCAAGCTGTCTTCGGGTGAAGCCCGCTCCGAGTGAGCAACACGCACGCAAGGATGTGCATTGAAGGCCCTGACCGTTTCGACGGTTGGGGCTTTTTCATGCCCAAAGCGCAATCGCCGCCGATGGTGTTGGCACTCGGCGGGCGCGAGTGCTAATGTCTGGGTTAGCACTCGGAGGTCGAGAGTGATAATCGGCAGCTGACGGCTGGTCGTCACGACTCGACGCTTGCGAGTGATAACCGGTATACCTAGCCATTTGGAGGAATACGCAACCATGGCAAAGATCATCTCTTATGATGAGGAAGCCCGTCAGGGCATGCTGGAGGGCCTTGACAAGCTCGCCAACACCGTCAAGGTCACTCTGGGCCCGAAGGGCCGCAACGTCGTGCTCGACAAGACCTACGGCGCTCCGACCATCACCAACGATGGCGTGTCCATCGCCAAGGAAATCGACCTTGAAGACCCGTACGAGCGCATCGGCGCCGAGCTGGTCAAGGAAGTCGCCAAGAAGACCGACGACGTCGCCGGTGACGGCACCACCACTGCAACCGTGCTTGCTCAGTCCCTGGTTCACGAGGGTCTGAAGAACGTGGTCGCCGGCTCCAACCCGATCGCCCTGCGTCGCGGCATCGAGAAGGCCACCGAGGTCATCGTCAAGGAACTCGTCGCTGCCGCCAAGGACGTCGAGACCAAGGACCAGATCGCTGCTACCGCCACCATCTCCGCCGCTGACCCTGAGGTCGGCGAGAAGATCGCTGAGGCTCTGGACAAGGTCGGCCAGGACGGCGTTGTGACCGTTGAAGACAACAACCGCTTCGGCCTGGACCTCGACTTCACCGAGGGCATGCGTTTTGACAAGGGCTACATCGCCCCGTACTTCGTCACCAACGCTGACGACCAGACCGCAGTGCTCGAAGATCCGTACATTCTGCTGACCTCCGGCAAGGTCTCATCCCAGCAGGACATCGTGCACGTGGCCGAGCTGGTCATGAAGACCGGCAAGCCGCTGCTGATCATCGCTGAGGACGTCGACGGCGAAGCACTGCCGACCTTGATCCTGAACAACATCCGTGGCACCTTCAAGTCCTGCGCCGTCAAGGCCCCGGGCTTTGGCGACCGTCGCAAGGCCATGCTGCAGGATATGGCCATCCTGACCGGTGCTCAGGTTGTCTCCGACGAACTGGGCCTGAAGCTCGAGTCCGTCGACACCTCCGTGCTCGGCCACGCCAAGAAGGTCATCGTCTCCAAGGACGAGACCACCATCGTTCAGGGCGCTGGCTCCAAGGAAGACATCGACGCTCGCGTGGCCCAGATCCGCGCTGAGATCGAGAACACCGACTCCGATTACGACCGTGAGAAGCTGCAGGAGCGTCTGGCCAAGCTGGCTGGCGGCGTGGCTGTCATCAAGGTCGGCGCTGCCACCGAGGTCGAGGCCAAGGAGCGCAAGCACCGCATCGAAGATGCCGTGCGTAACGCCAAGGCCGCCATCGAGGAAGGCCTGCTGCCTGGCGGTGGCGTGGCCCTCGTTCAGGCTGCTGCCAAGGCCGAGAAGACCGAGGCCGTCACCTCCCTGACCGGCGAAGAGGCTACCGGTGCCGCCATCGTGTTCCGCGCCATCGAGGCCCCGATCAAGCAGATCGCCGAGAACGCCGGCGTGTCCGGTGACGTGGTCATCAACACCGTCCGCTCCCTGCCTGATGGCGAAGGCTTCAACGCCGCCACCGACACCTACGAAGACCTGCTGGCCGCCGGTGTGACCGACCCGGTCAAGGTGACCCGCTCCGCTCTGCAGAACGCCGCCTCCATCGCTGGTCTGTTCCTGACCACCGAGGCCGTCGTTGCCAACAAGCCGGAGCCGAAGTCTGCTGCCCCGGCCGCCGGTGCCGACATGGGCTACTGATCCGCAAACGATCGCTAGCTGATTGAGCTGAAAGGGGACTCCTTCGGGAGTCCCTTTTTTGTATTCTGGCTCCCCTCTTTGAGGGGAGCCAAGAAACTAGCTGGCAAACAGGCGCGAAGCTTGGATTTCGGCGTCAGCGTACACGGTGGAGGCTTGCGTCAGCGAGCGTTGGATGGACTCGAGTGAGGCCTCCATCTGCTGTTGGGCCGCACGCCACTGTTCGGCTACCGCGGTGAACTGGGTGGCCGCCGAACCTCGCCATGCGTCCTGCAAGGCATTGAGATTGGTGTACATGCCGCCCACGGCCTGCCTGATTTGCGAGATCGAAGTGGCCACTGCGGCCGAGGATGATTGGATTCGCTCGGAATCTACCTGATATTGGGGCATCGTTGCTCCTTTTCTAGAGGGTTAATGGTATGTATGGCGGCCGATTGCCAATACCGGCCGTTAAGGTGGAGGATATGTCAACAACGAATCGGGAAGACGGAAAAACAACTATTGTGGTCCTAGCTTCGGAGCCGTCCTATTCGGCCTCGGGAATATGGTCCGAAAATGGCTTGTTTGCGCCATTTGCGCCCTTGCTGCAGTAGCGATGAACGCAATGTGGATAACTGCAAATGCCTATGGGGATAACTCGAGCGACAGCTCTGACAGCTCCAGCAGCAGCACCGACAGCGGCGTGACCATCACCGAGAACATCACGGATACGGAAAATCTCCTGGGCTCCCATGCGGCCGAAGTCACGGATGCCATCGCCAAAACCGAGAAGGAAACCGGTGTACACGTGCATCTGCTGTATCTTTCCAGTTTCAATAGTCAACAGAAACCGGGAGACTGGGCGGCAACCGTGATGGAGTCCATGAATCCCAAGCCGAACACAGTGATGCTTGCCGTGGCCTCGAATGACGGCAACCTGGTGGTCGTCGTGTCCAAGAACTCCGATAAGTGGCTTCTCGATAACAAAACCGTCGATAAGCTATCCGAAGCCGCACAGCAGCCGTTACTGGAAAACCCGCCGAGCTGGTCTGGCGCGGCAACGGCAATGATGGATCAAATCGTGAAATCCAAAAAAAGCCTCCACCTCATCGTCCACGGTGATCGTAGGCATAATCATCATGGGTGTGGTATTGGTGGCGCTGGTCATCATCATCGTGGTCATGGTGGTGATTCATCGGCGCAAGGAGATCAAGAAGGATTCCAAGGCCGAACTCCAAGATGACATTCAGGAAACGCCCAGAAGAGCGCGACACTCTAGGAAGCATGAGTAAGCCTATTGAAGCATCGATTGTTGTTGTCGACGACGAGCCGTCCATCCGAGAACTGCTGGTCGCTTCCCTGCACTTCGCCGGATTCGAGGTAAACACCGCCGCTTCCGGTTCCGAAGCCATTGAGGTTATCGAAAAAGTGCAGCCTGACCTCATCGTGTTGGACGTCATGCTGCCTGACATCGATGGATTCACCGTCACCCGTCGCATCCGCCAGGAAGGCATTAACGCCCCTGTGCTGTTTCTCACCGCTCGTGACGACACCCAAGACAAGATCATGGGCCTGACCGTCGGCGGTGACGATTACGTCACCAAGCCGTTCAGCCTCGAGGAAGTCGTGGCTCGCATCCGCGCCATTCTGCGCCGTACCCGCGAACAGGTGGAAGACGATCCGATTATTCGCGTCGCCGACTTGGAAATCAACGAGGACTCCCACGACGTGACCCGTGCAGGGCAGCCGGTTGACCTGAGCCCTACCGAATACAAGCTGCTGCGCTACCTGATGGACAACGAGGGCCGAGTACTGTCCAAGGCACAGATTCTCGACCATGTCTGGCAATACGACTGGGGCGGCGACGCAGCCATCGTCGAATCGTACATCTCCTACCTGCGCAAGAAAGTCGACGGCATCGAGGTCGACGACGGCGAAGGCGGCAAGCGCAAGGTGACTCCGCTGATCGAAACCAAGCGCGGCATCGGATACATGATTCGCGAACCGAAGAACTAATCGCCTCCATCCATAACGTATCGCAATCTCATGAGTATCCCCGATAAGCAGTCAGGCGGCGTACCGCCGAGCAGCACGCCGAACGCCGCCCCGAACACGAATCCCATGCCTGCAATGTCGCCGTTCGCCGCCCATTTCCAAGAGCAGCGCGAGCGTAAGAAAAACATGCTGATGCGGCATATCGACCGTATCTCGTTGAGCAGCAAGCTGGTGGCCTGCACCATCGCCGTGCTGCTCATCGGCGTGTCGGTGATTTCCTTCTCCATCCGCGCGTTGGTGAACAACTACATGCTGCAGAAAACCGACACCCAGTTAAGCTCGCAAAGCCAACTGGTGGTCAACAATATCGATCTGCTGTCAAAAAATGACTCATCGGGGCCGAACTCGTACTTTCTGCAGATTCAATACACCGACGGAACCAAAGACAAAGAAGGCAATCCTCTGGTCGTGACCCCGCTGATGCCGCAGATGCAGGACGGTATCGTATCGGTGCCGATTCTGCCTACCTATGGCGATACCAATGGCATCACGCTCGGTCAGGCATTCACTACGCAGGCGGTGGCCAAGCAGATCATCACGGTGCAGTCCGACAGTGCGGACAGCCAGAACGATCCGGCCAACGGAAACTCCAATTCCTCTGACACCATCACCAAGGTACTGGCCAACCCCACTGCCAATGCCAACCATGCCGCCATCGTCACGGCGAGGGCACCATGGCGTATTCTGCCGGTGACCTTCCAGCAAAACGGCAAGGACCGTGCCGTGGTGTACATCGGCTTGTCGCTGGCCGACCAGATCGACACCGTCAACACACTCACCCGATACTGCATTGTGGTCGGCATCGCCGTGGTGCTGCTCGGCGGCTCCCTGTCCACGCTGATCATCCAGCACACGATGACGCCGCTGAAGCGCATCGAGAAGACCGCCGCGAAAATTGCAGCCGGCGACCTGAGCCAACGTATTCCTTCCGCGCCGGAAAACACCGAGGTCGGCTCTCTGGCCGCCTCGCTGAATTCCATGCTCACCCGAATAGAATCCAGTTTCCATGAGCAGGAGGAGACCACCGACAAGATGAAACGGTTCGTCTCCGACGCCAGCCATGAGCTGCGCACCCCGTTGGCCGCCATCCATGGCTATGCGGAGCTGTATAAGATGCAGCGCGATATGCCTGGTGCCTTGGAGCGTGCGGACGAGTCCATCGAACATATCGAACGGTCCAGCCAGCGCATGACTGTTCTTGTTGAGGATCTGCTGTCTTTGGCCCGTCTCGATGAGGGGCGCGGCATCGATATGACCGGCACGGTGAAACTCTCGTCGCTGGTCACCGACGCCGTCGACGATTTGCATGCGCTCGACCCGGACCGTGCCGTTCGCCGCATGCGGATTTCCCTCGAACCGGCGCGCGATTTGAACCATCCCGCCGAATTCAGCCTTGCCGAAGGCGATTGGCCTGAGGTCGTACTGCCCGGTGATGCCTCTCGACTGCGCCAGGTGGTGACCAACATCGTGGGCAACATCCACCGCTACACGCCTGCCGATTCGCCCGCTGAAGCCGCGCTCGGTGTGATGCCGGCCGCCATCGATCCAAGACAGCTCGCCCGCATGCCCGCCAGCGACGCGTCAATGCGGCGGTTCATCGACGCTGCCGAAGTAGGTGCCTCGATGCAGACCGGCTATCGATATGCCGTATTGCGTTTCGTGGACCATGGCCCCGGCGTGCCGCCTGAATCGCGCTCGAAGATTTTCGAACGCTTCTACACCGCGGACCCATCCCGTGCCCGCGAAAAGGGCGGTACTGGTTTGGGCATGGCCATCGCGCAATCCGTGGTCAAAGCACATCACGGCTTTATCTGCGCCACCGGCACCGATGGGGGAGGCCTGACCTTCACCGTGGTGCTGCCGATTGAGCAGATCGCCGCTCCTGAGCCCAAGCAGTCCACCGGCAAAACCAAGGACGCCAAACAGAAGACTTCTTGGTTCAGCTCTGAGCGTAAGACTCAGGCGACTCAGCCCAAAGCGTGAGGTCAAGCCCTGTGAGGTAAACTGTACCTTCGGTTTACTATTTCCATTGAGGATTAAGGAAGGTTCGCAATGCCCACCGGTCGAGTTCGTTGGTTTGACGCAGCCAAGGGTTATGGCTTCATCACCAGTGAGGAAGGCAAGGACGTGTTCCTGCCGGCTCAGGCCCTACCCACTGGCGTCACCACGTTGCGCAAGGGGGCCAAGGTGGAGTATTCCGTGGTGGACGGCCGTCGTGGGCCGCAGGCCATGGATGTTCGCCTGATCGCCTCCGCTCCCAGCTTGGTCAAGGCCACCCGCCCGAAGGCGGATGACATGGCCGCCATCTGCGAGGACCTCATCAAGATGCTTGATGCGGCCGGCAATACGTTGCGCCGTCACCGTTACCCATCTGCTGCCGACAGCAAAAAGCTGGCCACGTTGCTGCGTGCGGTGGCGGATCAATTCGATGTACAGGACTGATCTGATCTATGACTGATACCACCGAAACCATCGTGACACCGGACCCTCACGCCATCGCGCGCGCCGTGCTGCTCGAAGTGGCCGACGAGAGCGATCAGGTGGGGGATTTCGTTACCTCATATGATCTTGAGGATCACGTCACTGACTTCCGCTTCGCCGCGAATATCCGTGGCTACGAAGGATGGCAATGGTCGGTGACGCTGTATCACGACGAGGAGATCGACTCTTGGACCGTCAACGAATCCTCCTTGATCCCCACTGAGGGCGCGTTGATGCCGCCCAAGTGGATTCCTTGGAAGGATCGCCTTGAGCCCACGGATCTGGCTCCCACCGATTCGATCGGTACCGATCCGGATGACGAGCGCATCGAGGAAGGCGAAGTCGAGGAATCCTCGCTGCAGGATGTCAACGACGCCGTCGAGACCTTCCGACTGACCCGCCGTCACGTGCTGACCTCGCTGGGCCGCGCGCAGGCTGCCAAGCGCTGGTATGAAGGTCCGCGAGGCCCCAAAGCGTTGAGCACCAAAACCGCCGAAGGCAACCTGTGCTCCACCTGTGGTTTCTTCGTGCCGCTCGCGGGCGAGCTCGACCGTATGTTCGGCGTGTGCGCCAACAAGTGGAGTCCGGATGACGGCCGCGTGGTTTCCTTGGACCACGGCTGCGGCGAGCATTCCGAAATCGAACCTCCCGAGCCAAGCCAGCTGTGGGTGCAGTCCAGGCCTGCTTTCGACGATCTGCATATCGACGTGGTGGCCAACCGTCCGCGCAAGCAGGAGCCGGCTGCCCAGGACGAGGCCGAAGGCGAAACCGACAAGACAGGCGAGCCTGCCGGTGATGATATCGAAGCACAGAAGACTGTTGACGGGAACGCCGTCGATACTGAGCCCGCTGAGGAGGCGGCAGGCGACGGGACCTCGCAATCCCAGTCTGCCGGTGATGAGTCCGTTGCACAGAACGTATCTGATTCCGTTGTGGATGTTGATGCAGCTGATTCCAGCGACGATTCCAAGTCTGATGCTGACGACGAGGCCACCGAAGAGGATATCCTCAACAACACCGTTGCCGATGATGATGAGGATGATGAGATGGACGACGAAGAGGATAACGTTCGTCCTTCAGACGATGTGACTCCTGAACTCGAAACCGTCATCGATCTCATTGAGCAGCTGCGCCAGAACAGGGCGGACGAGGAATAAACTCCGAATTCCGCGAAAAGTAGATGGTGATGGGGTTGCAGGAATAAAGAATTCCTCCCTGCAAGCCCATCACCGAGGCGTGCGTTAGCACTCCATGCCGATTTTGGTGAATCAGTGCACCACGGTCACCGTGCATTCGGCGAAGTTCACGATCTGGCGGGACACCGATCCCAGGAAGTGCGCGTCCAGCCCGGACAGGCCACGCGAGCCGACCACCAGATGGCTGGCGTACCGCGAGGCCGCGATCAGACCTTTGGATGCGGGAATATGGAAGGCGTTTGTGCTGACCTTGACGCCATCGGGAATCCGGGCCTTGGCCATCAGCTCAGAGAGAATCTCCTCGGCGCGGCGCTGACCGACCTTCACCGGTGCCACGGCGTTCTCATAGCCGGAATAACGCCCAAATCCTTGAGCTGCCAGCAGAACATCACATGCAGCGGCGCGTCGTGCAGTCGTGCTTCTTCCAGTGCGAAATCGAACGCACGGCGGGAAGTCTCGGAACCATCCACACCAACCACCACCGGGCGGCGAGCTCCTCAACCACCGGCTGAGGCTGCGTGTAGTGAACGGGCTTGTCTCCCGGAGTCAGGGCGTTGGCAATGGCCTCGGTCACGGTCTCATCCTCGCTGCCGGCGATGCGCACCACGGTCACCGGCACTTCGGCGGCCTCGGCCAGCGAAGCGGACAGGGACCCCATGAACCAGCGGGCCATACGGCTCAGCGAGCGGCGGCCGACCACGATCTGCTGCGAATCATGGCCGATCTGCAGCAGGGCCGAAGTACCGGAGGCCTTCACCGAGGTGAGCTTCAGATTCGCCGGATCGAAGTCGATGCCTGCAGCGGCCTTGTCGACCCACACACGCAGCTCGTTGGCAATATCGTGGCGGACCTTGGCCCAGGCCTCGTCGCTGTCCGGTTCGGACCCCATATCCCAGGAATGCGTCCAGCCAAACACGGCGTTGACGCTCTGACCGGTTAACGAGGCCTCCTCAAGCGCCCACTTCAGCGCGGCAAAGGATTCATCGGAACCATCCACACCGACAACGATGTCGGGCTTGGTTGCAGCTTCACTCATTTCGAGCCTCCTTGTAATCGACTACGGGTGAATCTAGAACCAGCATATCGTTTTCTTCTCCTCTCACGGCGCAATTCGTGGAATCCGATGAATAAACGTCATCGTGAATCGGTAGAGTAAGACGGAATGTCAATTGAGGAAGGACAAGCATGTTCGAACGGTTTACCGACCGTGCACGGCGCGTGATCGTGTTGGCGCAGGAAGAGGCGAGGGCCCTTCAGCACAACTACATCGGCACCGAACACCTGCTGCTCGGCCTGATCCGCGAAGGTGAGGGTGTAGCCGCCAAGGCGCTCGCCTCGAAGGGCGTGGAGCTGGATGCCACCCGCAAGCAGGTTGAAGAAATGATCGGCAAGGGCAACGCGGCTCCGAACGGGCACATCCCCTTTACTCCGCACGCCAAGCAGGTGTTGGAGTTTTCGCTGCGTGAAGCCCTGCAGCTGGGCCACAGCTACATCGGCACCGAGCACATCCTGCTCGGCCTGATTCGCGAAGGCGAAGGCGTGGGCACCCAGGTGCTCATCAAGATGGACGTCGATCTGGGCGAGTTGCGTAGCGCGACCATCGATATGATTCGCGGCAACTCCGGCACCGGCACCGGTGACGGCAAGGGCGACTTGGCCAACGCCGGCGGCGTGACGGACAAGCAGAACAAGTCCGGTTCCGCCATCCTCGATCAGTTCGGCCGCAACCTGACCGCCGAAGCCGCTGAAGGCAAGCTGGACCCGGTCATCGGCCGTACCAACGAGATTGAGCGCGTTATGGTCGTGCTTTCCCGCCGCACCAAGAACAACCCGGTGCTGATCGGCGAGCCCGGCGTGGGCAAGACCGCTGTGGTCGAAGGCTTGGCCCAGAAGATCCAAGCCGGCGACGTGCCGGAAACCCTGAAGGGCAAGCAGGTCTACTCGCTGGACCTCGGTTCCATGGTGGCCGGCTCCCGCTACCGTGGTGATTTCGAGGAGCGCCTGAAGAAGGTGCTGAAGGAAATCAAGACTCGTGGCGACATCGTGCTGTTCATCGACGAGATTCACACCATCGTGGGCGCCGGCTCGGCTGACGGCGCGCTGGGTGCCTCCGACATGTTGAAGCCGATGCTGGCCCGTGGCGAGCTCCAGACCATTGGTGCCACCACCACCGACGAGTACCGCAAGTACATCGAGAAGGACGCGGCTCTGGAACGCCGTTTCCAGCCGATTCAGGTGCACGAGCCGACCATCGCCGAGACCATCGAGATCCTGAAGGGCCTGCGTTCCCGTTACGAGAACCACCACCACGTGACCATCACCGATGGCGCGCTGCAGTCTGCCGCAGAGCTGTCCAGCCGGTACATCCAGGACCGTAACCTGCCTGACAAGGCCATCGACCTGATCGATGAGGCCGGTGCACGCCTGCGCATCAAGCGCCTGACCGCCCCGCCTGAGCTCAAGGAACTCGACGAGAAGATCGCCAAGATCGCCGCCGACAAGGACGAGGCCATCAAGGGCCAGGACTTCGAGAAGGCCGCCGAACTGCGCGACAAGCAGGAGAAGCTGGAAGCCGATCGCAAGCAGAAGGAAGACTCCTGGCGCGAAGGCGAGTCCGACGTCAAGATGGTCGTGGACGAGGACGTGATCGCCGAGGTCATCAGCTCCACCACCGGTATCCCGGTGTTCAAGCTGACTCAGGCCGAGTCCAAGAAACTGCTCAACATGGAAGCCGAACTGCACAAGCGCATCATCGGCCAGGACGAGGCGGTTTCCGCCCTGTCCCGCTCTATCCGCCGTACTCGCGTGGGTCTGAAGGACCCGAAGCGCCCGTCCGGTTCGTTCATCTTCGCCGGCCCCACCGGCGTCGGCAAGACCGAGCTGGCCAAGACGCTCGCCGAATTCCTGTTCGACGATGAGGACGCGCTGATTCGCGTGGATATGTCCGAGTTCTCCGAGAAGTACGCGGCTTCGCGACTCTTCGGTGCGCCTCCGGGATACGTCGGCTACGAGGAAGGCGGCGAGCTCACCGAAAAGGTGCGCCGCAAGCCGTTCTCCGTGGTGCTGTTCGACGAGATCGAAAAGGCTCATCCGGACATCTTCAACACGTTGCTGCAGGTGCTCGATGACGGCCACCTGACCGACGGTCAGGGCCGCAAGGTGGACTTTAAGAACACCATCATCATCCTGACCACCAACCTCGGTACGCGAGACATCGCCAAGGCCGCCAACACGGGCTTCAACCTAGGTGCCAACAACGAGTCCAGCTACCAGCGCATGAAGGACCAGGTCAGCTCCGAATTGAAGCAGCAGTTCCGCCCGGAGTTCCTGAACCGTCTGGACGACATCATCGTCTTCAAGCAGCTCACCGAGCCGCAGGTGCGCCAGATCGTGGATCTGGACGTCAAGCAGCTCAACGACCGCCTGTTCGACCGTCATATGTCGCTCGAACTCACCGACGCCGCCAAGGACCTGCTCGCGCAGAAGGGCTTCGACCCGCTGCTCGGTGCCCGTCCGCTGCGCCGCGTGATTCAGCGCGACATCGAGGACGCCATCTCCGAGAAGATCCTGATGGGCGATCTCGAAGACGGTCAGCGCGTGATTGTGGATGCGGAAGGCGAGGGTATCCTCGGCGAATTCACCTTCAAGGGTGAGGAGTTCGAGGAGCCGGCCGCCGCCGATAAGCCCGCCGAAGACGGTGCCGCCACTGATGGCGAGACTCCAGCCGACGCCACTCCGGCCACTGAGCCGGCCGAATCCGCTCCCGCCGATTCCGGTGACGCTCCGCAGGAGTAGTCCGTTTCGATAGCGTAGCTAGCGCATACCAGCAAAGCTCCCCTTGACAGGGGAGCTGTCAGCGAAGCTGACTGAGGGGTAGACCTGCGCACACATGATGTGCACGTTTGTGGTCTACCCCTCAGTTGCCTCTGGCGACAGCTCCCCTGTCAAGGGGAGCTACTGTTTGTGTCGGATTATTACAGCAGGGCGAGTCCGGTGTCGATGGTCTCCTCGCGGGTAAACAGCGTGCGGCCGGCGCGCACCGAACGCAATACCGAGCAGCGCTCATACACGGCGTTGAACACGCTATCGGCGTCCAGCACAATGAAGTTTGCTGGCTTGCCCGTTTCCAAGCCGTACATATCGCGCAGGCCCAACGTAGTGGCACCGTTGACGGTCAGGAACTTCAACGCATCGTCGATTTCTTCAAAGCTCATCATCTGTGCCAAATGCAGCACATAATCAAGAATGAGCATCATATTGCCATTGCCCAACGGGTACCACGGGTCCTGCATTGAATCCTGGCCCAATGACACATTGACACCCGCCTCAGTGAGCTCCTTGACTCGCGTGATGCCACGGCGCTTGGGGAAGGTATCCTGACGGCCCTGCAAATACAGGTTCTCGGTGGGGGCGCAGGCGAAGTTGATATGCGCCGCCTTAAGCAGCTTGGTCAGGTGGAAGAAGTAGGCGTTGTCCGCCGATCCCAGCGAACAGGTGTGGCTGGCGGTGACCTTCGGGCCAATGCCAGCCTTATATGCCAGCGCCGAAAGCAGCTCCACGTAACGGGAATTCGGATCATCCGTCTCATCGCAATGCACGTCGATGAGCTTGTCGTATTTCGAAGCCAACTCAACTACCGTGTGCATGGAATGCTCGCCAAACTCACGGCACTGTTCGAAATGGGGGATGCCGCCCACGCAGTCGGCACCCATCTTGAGTCCTTCCTCCACCAGCTCGGCACCCGATTCGCCATGCGGGCCCTCGTAGGAGTACATGCCCTCCTGCGGGAAGCTGACGATCTGGAGAGTGACCGTATCCTTCAATTCCTCCTTAAGCTCCAGCAGCGCCTTTAACGAGGTCAGGTTCGGGTCGGTCACATCGGCATGGGATCGAATGAGCTGCACGCCATGCAGCATTTCTTTCTTAATGCCGATTTTCGCGCGCTGCTTGATCTCGTCGACCGTCAAGTCGGACTTGGTCTCACTCCATCGCTGGATGCCCTCAAACAAGGTTCCGCTTTCATTCACCGCACCGGGCTTGCGGGCCGTGAATACGTAATCAAGGTGCAGATGCGTATCGCAGAACGGTGGGCAGACAAGTTTGCCGCCCAGATCGACCACCTCAATGGCCGCCAGATCACCACCCTGAGCCTCATATTGTTGCGCGAGTCCGGGGCCGAATGCGGTGAACACACCATCCGTGACGAGAATGTCCTGCAATGGCAGGGTGCTTGCAGCCGTGCTTCCGGGTTCTCCGGTGGCGATATGTGCGTTGGTGAACAGTGTGGTAGTCATCGTCGCTCCTTCAACTGGTGTGTTGCCGAACGGTTACGTGAACCGACTGCCCGCGTAACCAACTGAGGTTATTGTCAACAGCACGCTTTGCGGTGAGGTTAACCGGAACGACCGGTGTTCCGCGGGGGAATGGACAGATTGTATGACTGTATCGATTCGCAGTGTGCTTCATAACACGCAGTTCAAACGAGCCGATCCTGTGGTGGAGGTCGAAGGCAAAGACCTCGATACGCCAGTGCGATGGGTGTTCACCAACGAGCGAGAGGATGTCTCCAGCTTCCTTTCGGGCGGTGAGATGCTGATTATCGAGGGCAACGCTCTGCTCGCCGCCGATTGGCACGGCACGCTAGGACAATATGTAGCAAGCCTGGCACAGGCTGGTGTTGCCGCTCTGGTGGTCGAACTGGTGGAGGGTGTGGTGCGGATGCCGGACGAACTGGTGTCTGCGGCCAGGCTGCATGGGTTGACGTTGATTGGTTTGAAATCTCGCGTACCTTTTGTCGACATCTGTCAGAGCGTCAATACCGCTATCGTGCACGAACAGATGCACTTGCAATTGGAGGTGGACACAATGTCCACTTCATTACGTGAGGGATTGTCCCGTACCGGCAATATCGAGGCTGTGGCCGAAACCATTGCGTCGCTGTTCGGCGAAAGCGTCGCCATTTTCGATGGTGACGGTCTGTTGGCCGCTCGAGCGGGTCGTGCGTTCGATGCCGGCAACGAATCGAGCGCCGTCATCGCCCTTGAAAGTCGCTCCCGGCCGGTGGGAGCATTGGAGATCACGCAACGCACCATGACTTCCGACGCCACGATGCGTCGGGCCATCGCCACCATCGTGTCTCCGGTGGCTGCCCTTTATATTGACGGCGGTGCGCGCATGGGCATGATGCATCATCTGAGTATGGGTCCGGCCGACGGCGTGCACGTCAATACATTTGAGGCGCAGGAAGCGCATGCGATGCTCGAAGCGCTGGGTTTTGCCGGATCATGCATCTATATGCCATTCGCTTTTCGGTTCAGATCGGTGGTGGAAGGCATCAACCATGTATCGACGATGGTCGAACGGTTCGAAGAACGGTCGGGATGCGCCGTCTCCTGCATGCTGGAAGGTGACTTGATGGTCGGATGGTGCTCCACCACCGATTCCTCAGACGGTGCGGCCGCATTCGGACGCCATTGCATGGATGCGCTTGCCGTACTGGAAGGCGACGGTATATACGTGGTGCATGGCCGAGTGGCATTGGACACGGTGACGCTGGTCGACGGGTTCGCGGTATTGCGTGACATCGCCAATCAGGAACCGGCATACGGGCGAATCGTAAGTACCATGTCCGCACTCGTCGACCGTTTCGTCGCATCCTCTGATATGGACAAGGCGATGCGCATGCTCGTGGTGCAGACCATCGGATTCGAGGTCGCCGCCTCTCCGTTGTTGCTGGACACACTGTGCGTCTGCTTCGACAACCTCGATAGCAAAACCGGCGCGTGCGAGCAATTGGGTATCAGACGGCAAACCCTGTACAACCGACTGGACAAAGTGACACAAATGGTCGGCGTCGACTATAACGACAAACCGAACTGGTCGATGCTGCTATTCGCCGCCAAACTCACGAAATCATGGCAAGAACAGCATGGTGAATAATGCGTCAGCACCACTGGGCAACCTGTCCACTTCTACGCCGAACGGGTTAATCGACGATTCACGTTTCAGCAAATACTCAAGGGCATAGTCGAGGCTATCGCGGCGCTGGTCGACCTGCTGCGAAACGAATTCCCACTTGAATCCCATTCAGTCACACGAACAGCACATCCTTGAAAGGACGGTGACATCATGAGTTCCGCAACGATTACTACATCTGCACGACTGATGAATTTCACCCCTCAAACTGAAGAACAGGCCATGGTCAGGAAAGTCGCGGTATCTTCCTTCCTTGGCAACTTCATCGAGTGGTTCGACTACGCCTCCTATTCGTACTTCGCCACCACCATCGCCCTGGTGTTCTTCCCAACCGACAATCACACCGTCGCCATGCTGCAGACCTTCGGCGTGTTCGCGCTATCCTTCATCCTGCGTCCAATCGGCGCACTGTTCTGGGGTAGCTACGGAGATAAGAAAGGCCGTAAAGCCGCATTGGCCCACTCGATTATGTTCATGTCCGGTGCGAGCTTCCTGATTGGCTGCCTGCCGTCTTACTCGGTGATCGGCGTTGGCGCGCCGATTCTGCTTCTGCTGCTGCGCATGGTGCAAGGCTTCTCCGCTTCCGGTGAATATGCCGGTGCGGCCACGTTCCTCGGCGAATATGCACCCACCTCAAAGCGTGGCATCTACTGCTCGCTGATTCCGGCGTCCACCGCCATCGGTCTGCTCGCTGGCTCCACGCTGGCCACGCTGATGACCGCCAACATGAACTCCAGCGCGATGGTCGGTTGGGGATGGCGTGTGCCGTTCCTGCTGGCCGGCCCGCTCGGCCTGATTGTGCTGTACATCCGTACCAAGCTCTCCGATTCCCCCGTGTACCAGTCAATGAACGATGCTCTTGAGTCCAAGAGCGCCGCCTCCGCTGACGGCCAAGTCGTTTCCAAGAGCGGCATGTTCGCCCCGCTCGCCGAACTCTTCCACAACCATCTCAAGGCCCTGATCATCAGCTTCGGAGCCTGCGTGCTGAATGCGGTCGGCTTCTACACCGTGCTCACCTACCTGCCGACCTATCTGTCTGACACCGTCGGCATGGACGCCACCCAGTCCGGCACCATCACCACCATCTGCCTGGTCGCCTACGTGTTCATGGTGTTCGGCATGGGCCACATCTCCGACAAATTCGGCCGCAAGAAGGTGCTCATCGGTGCTTGCGTGGCGTTCATCGTCCTCACCGTTCCTGCCTTCCTCATCCTCAACACCTCCCAGTTCTGGCCCGTGCTGCTGGTTGAGCTGGCAATGTGCGCCACCCTGACCGCCAACGACGGTACCCTGTCCAGCTACCTGACCGAGACGTTCCCCACCTCCGTGCGCTTCACCGGATTCGCGTTCAGCTTCAATCTGGCCAATGCCATCTTCGGTGGTACGGCCTCGTTCATCGCCACTGGCCTGATTGCCCTAACCGGTTCATCCATCGCCCCGGCCTGGTACATGGTGGGTGTTGCGGCCATCGCCTTGGTCGCGATGATTCTTTCCCATGAAAACACCGACAAGGATCTGAATCACATCTGATCTCCTCAGCTCCGGCTCCTTTCCCGAGGGAGCCGGGCGCATTCATTGACCATCCAATCCACCACCAACCCAAAGGAGTACTGCAATGGGTAGCAACCGCCGTATGGACCACATGACCTGGCCGGAATTCAAGGAGGTGAAGACTCATCCCGTCATCGTGCCGATCGGTTCGACCGAACAGCACGGCCAGCATCTGCCCATCGGTACCGACGCGGTACTCGCCACGCGGGTCGCCGAAGATCTGGCGGAACGCATCGACGGCACCGTGCTGCCCACCCTGAGCTACGGATACAAGTCCAAGCCGCTCTCCGGTGGCGGGCCGCTGTTCCCGGGTACTATCGACATGAACGGCGTGACAGTGATCACCCAAATGCACGACGTGCTGAGCGAACTCATCGCCGATGGCTTCACCAAGATCGTCGTCATGAACGCGCATTTTGAAAACGAGGCGTTCATCGTCGAGGCCATCGACCTGGTCACCCGCGAAACCGGGGGAGTGGCCACCATCGTGGAAACCAATTGGTGGGACCCGGTTCCGCAGTCGGTTATCGACAAGGTATTCGATGGATTGGTGTTCCCCGGCTGGGCATTGGAGCATGCGGCCGTCACCGAAACTTCGTTGATGCTCCACTATGCGCCGGAACTGGTGCACATGGACCGTATGGTCGAGGAAGCCGGTGCCACGGCGAAATCCTATGTCCGCTACCCTGTGCGCCAAGGTGACGTTCCCGCTCACGGCGGACTCGCCAATCCGGCCGGCTCAAGCGCCGAACGCGGCCGTCTGATTGCCGAGGCGTGCGTGGGTGCGGTAGCTGAGATCTGTGCCGAGGAATTTGGCGAGTAATCTCCCCTTGCCGACGCATTCGTAGTGACTCGGGTTGCAAAGGCCTGACCCTGATAGTACGGGGTCAGGCCTTTCCCATCCCAAGACGCCGCTAAGAATTCACCTGAGAGTCGCCTTCCTAGGCATGGCCATTCAATCGACGATCCTAGCGTGACTGGTGTGAGCAGGAATATGAAGAACCGGCGGTGGGCCGGCAAGCGATCGGGGATCGCTTTTGGTGCAGTAGCGCTTATCCTTACGGCTCTGGTGGTTCCTTATGCTTGTGCGGGAACCACGGGAGCCGTTCCTTTTTCCGGCGATAATCCATCTTCCGGCACCCGTACGGTGACCATCGCCGACATCACTGATTTTCACGGGCATATCGAACGTGGTGCGGACAACGCCACCGCCTTCACCGTGGCCGACAGCCATAATCCCGGCAATATGATTCCGGTATCGACCGGCGATTTGGTGGGAGGCTCCCCGTATGAGTCGGCGGTGGAGAAGGACCAACCCACGCTGGATATGGCCAAAGCGTGGGGATTGACGATTTCGGCGATAGGCAACCATGAGTTCGACCGCGGTGTCGCCGATTTCAACAATCGTATCGCTGATCCCAGCAACGGCATCGACTGGCTGTGCGCCAACGCGTCTGCCGCCAATAAGTCGCCTGACGGACTGCTGAGCCACGTACGTGACTCTACGATTCGAACGGTGAACGGCAAGCGGATCGGTTTCGTGGGCGCCCTTACTGATGCGCTCGGCTCGGTGGCCACTCCGCAGATCACTCGTGATGCCGATCTTGACGAACGGGCGGTGGACGCGATCAATCGTGTGGCCCGTGAACTCAAGCGCTCCGGAAAGGTGGATGCGGTGGTGGCCTTGCTGCATGCCGATGCTTCAGCCGCCGCCGATATTGGGCGAGATGTTGATGTGGTATACACCGGCCACAGTCACGCGATTAAGCATGGTACAACCGCGGGTGGCGCGCCTATTTACGAGGCGGGCAGCTTTGGGCGGAACATGGCCGTGCAGGATTTGATCATCACCGGTGCCGGGCGTCGCGCCACGGTGCGAGTGGCCGATGTGGACCTCGGCAATGGCACCAGCCATACGGCGGTTGACGGCGTGCTGGGCGTGGATGGGCTTAATGCGCATCCGGCGCAAGCCGCTTGGATGTCTGCCGGTGCTGAGGAGAACGATGAGGTATCGCGCGCACAGCATATTTACCAGGCGTCGGCAACATATGCGAACCATACCGGCAGCGCGGTGATTGGCACCTTGGCCTCCGGCGTGAATTTCGACAAACAAGGTTCGGACAAGCACGGGAATACGGTCGGTGTGCTGGTGGCGGACGCGAACCGCGAGTCAATCATGAAGCATGTGTATGCCGGAAATCGTTTGCCGATAATCGGATTTTCGAATAATGGCAGTCTGCGGACTCCACGGCTTGATATGAATGGCGATGGCAAAGTCACCGTGCGCGAGGTGGATAGTCTCATGGCCTTGCAGTTCAAGGCCGCGCATGAGACGCTCACCGGGCGCGATGTGAAGAGAGTGCTCGCCGAGCAATTTCGCCGTGACGATGGGCGACTGGAGCGGCGCTGGCTCGGCATCTCCTCGAACGTGACGTATCGGTATGCCGAATGCGGTACGACCGGTGGGAGCGGCAATGCCGATGCCGCCGCTGATACTGATGCCGCCGCTGATACCAACGCTGACGCTGACGAGTGTGCTGCCGACGAACATGCGGCGGTTCGTATCGTGAACCTCGCCGTTGACGGTCGACCGATTGCAGACGATGACCTGGTGATTATCGCATCCAATTCATATCTGCTTCAGGGCGGCGACAGTTACCCCGCCTTCCGTGCCGGAACCAATTACGGCGAGCTGAATATGCCATACAGCCAGCCGTTGCATGAATATCTGGCCGCACATCAAGGGCTCACGGCAATTGTTGCAGCACCGGTAGGGACTCAGGCGTAAGACACCAATTGCTGGGTGACTGAGGAACTATGGGGTGAAGTTATGAGTATAGGGCAGGAGAAAACGGCATAAATATGACGACGCTCCCCTCGCTGAGGGGAGCTGTCGCCGTAGGCGACTGAGGGGAGCTTGCGGTATAACCGTAAACTCCCCTCAGTCAGCCTTGCTGCCAGCTCCCCTCTCTGAGGGGCACCTGGCGAGACCCTTACTTGATGGCGTTCAGCCACTGCTCCTTGGTGGCCTTCTCGGCTTCGAGCTTGGCCTTCTTCTTCGGGTCGGACTCGGCCGCGATCTTGGCGTCGAGCTCGGCGAGCTGGGCGTTGAGCTGCTCCTCGAAGCTGGACTTGCGGGCGTCGGCCTCCGGGTCGGTCTGCTTCCAAGCGGCATCCTCGATGGCCTTGATCTGCTTGTCAACGGCGTCGAGACGGTTCTCGATGCGGCGCATATCGTCACGCGGCACGTAACCGATCTGATCCCACTCTTCCTGAATCTTGGCCAGCTCCTGGCGGGCCTTCTTGGCCTCGGCGTCGGTCTTCACCGGCACCAGAGCCTCGGCCTTGACCAGCAGAGCCTCCTTGGCAGCCAGATTCTCCTTCTCGGAGGAGTTGATCTGATCGCGATCAGCCTGACGAGCGTTGAAGAAGGTGTCGGCGGCTTCGCGGAACTTGGCCCACAGCTCGTCGTCCTCGTTACGGCCAGCGCGGCCGGCCTTCTTCCAACGGTCCATCAAATCGTTGAACTTGCGGGAAGTCTCACCCCAAGCGGTGGAATCCTTGAGCTCATTGGCCTCGGCGATAATCGCTTCCTTGGCTTCCTTGGCGGCTGTACGCTCGTTGTCGCGAGCCTGAGCCCACTTGCGGCGAGCCTGGTTGAAGGTGGTGCGGGCGGCGGAGAAGCGCTTCCACAGCGCCTCGGCCTCCGGCTTGTCGATGCGCACGGTGGTGCGCTGGTGGTTCTGCCACTCGTCGAACAGGTTACGGAACTTGTCGGCGGTGGAGCGCCAGTTGGTGTTGTCGCCCAGGGAGGCCGCCAGAGCTTCGGCCTTCTCGACGATGGTGGTGCGCTCGGCGACGGCCTTGGCCTGAGCGGCCTTGCGCGCTTCGGCGATCTCGGCCTTCTTGGCCTCGCCGGCGGCCTTCAGTTCCGCGTAACGGGCCTTGAGGGCCGCGAGGTCGCCCACCACCGCCGGTTCGGCGGTTTCTTCGCCCAGCAGCTTCACGGACTCGTCGATTTCACGGGTCTTGATGTTGGGGGAGGTCAGGCGCGCGGCCAGCAGATCGAGCTTGGCCTTGAGATCCAGGAAACGACGGGCGTACAGTGCCAACGCCTCTTCCTTGGAGACATCCGGGAACTGGCCTACCTCGCGCTCGGCGTCGCCATCCTTGACGAAGACGGTGCCGTTGTCATCCACGCGGCCGAAGGCCTCGGCGGCCTTGACATCAGCCTCGGAATAGGCGGCGGTGGCGGCGGCCGGGGCGGCAGCG